>ERZ1292637.387-Hain-H14-01um-R3-387-length-27934-cov-5_pt1 | contig 27934 bp, 43 predicted proteins | sample MGYA00564405_ERZ1292637 | MGnify/ENA primary metagenome ERZ1292637 (study PRJEB36523, sample SAMEA6512645) | groundwater metagenome | collected 2019-01-09 | study: AquaDiva: Metagenomics assemblies of 32 groundwater samples | reverse complement strand
CAATACCCGACTAAACTACTCTGGATAGAAGCTGGGATACGCATAATCTGGGTTTGAAGGCTACTTACTATCAGAGTATTGTAGATATGAAGGTGTGAGATTTTACCATTGAAGAAATTGGTATTGGAGTTCACTGCACGACGGCAGCCAATAAGCTGGTTTTCAGCAGCAGTACTTCTTAAGACGTTATTAGGCGGCCCTGTCAAACCATCTGTACGACCGTTTAAGAAAACGAAGTTCCGGCTTGCAGCTCCCAAAGTTACCCGTTGACCTCCGACGAAATACCATACTCCAGCAGAGAGTGTTGTACCTCCTATCACATCATCACCATTCCCGCCAATGTCTCTTGTACGGAAGTGAATTCTGTTGTTAGAGTTGATTCTGAGGTAGTAGCTGAATGGGTTATTAGTATCATCTTCATCGCCCTTACAGGTAATAGCCTGGTTGATAGAAGCAGAATCCATCATGACCCAGGCAAGCACTGTGAAGACGCTTGTTACAGCATTCAAAACAGCATTTGAGCCTGCTGTAATTAAATCATCGACTCCATCAAAATCACGGCTACTCATTTGGTAAACTCCAAGAAACTTGTTGTCTTACAGTCAGAGATGGATGAATCATCATGAGTGCAAAGATGCGAACGTAATGTTGCCCTTGTAAACCAGTTTTTTGTAGTTGCATTTGAGGATACTCTGTCTAAGACGTAACTGCCAATTGCATCTCTGTCAGTTTGGTCATTAAAGCGTATATCAGCATAGAGAATAAGGTTTCCTGTATCAATTGAAAGAGATTCAAGTATGAATATGTCTTTCCCAATGAGCTGGGATGATAAACCTAAATAGGATGTATTCAGACGTGGAAGAGTGTTTAAGGTTGCTTCAACCTGATAACGAGGTTTACTCATATCACATTAATCCTTAAAACAGTAGCAAGAACATCCCATTGGGCACTCAATGTGTCTGAAACCAGACCTCCATGACGAATAATTTCCACAAAAAGCATACTGTTAGCTCCAACAGTCAATGTACTGTCAAAGTTCGTTGCTGACATAGTTGTGACAGTCATAATGTTGGAGGTATTAATAAAGAAAGTCCCAACACTAACCATGTTGGTGTAGGTGGCATCAATGGAACCAAGCTGACCTACAACCTTTGCACTCATTGAAAGAATTGTGTTACCTCCATTACCTGAGTCAGGAGAACTCCAAAGCTCAATGCTCCATAGAGGAGACGAATGCACATTTGTTGGAATAAGACCCCACCATGTTGCTGCACCATTTCCTGAGTCTGCAAAGGCTACGTAGCCGTAATCAACAATACTGCCACTTTTAGCTGTCCAGAAGGCATTGGCACTATCTGGTTGAACAGTAGCAAGAGCAAGGGGAATCCTAACTGTTTTACTCGACATAGAGAAGAGAACATTATTGCCTGCACCAAGGTCTGTAAGGTAGAGACCAGTACCAGCAGCTAAAACTCTATCAGCAGTCAGGTCTGCTGCATCAGCTAAGGTGACATATTGATTTCCAGTAGCAGCGTAAGTAGCTCCTGCTCCTCCTGCCCCTGTGGTAATCCAAGCTACACTTCCTTTCTGAGCATTAACAATTCCAAGAACTTGTCCTGGACTACCCACACTCAATAAGAAAGGTTCACTTTCAGAACCTGCTATTGGAGAAGAACCAACAATTAAATCTCCAACAGTCATATAAGGCATCTGGACAAATCCATCAAGGGTAGAAGAACCAGCCCTAAAAAGTTGCCATGGAAGATAATCGCTTATACCTGTTCCACCACTTCCTGTCCCAATAGGTGTTCCAATGGTAATAGTTCTATCTGCACCAAGATTTCCACCACCAGAGAACAGTGCACTACCAAAGGATATAGTTCGTGATGAAGTTACAAGGAATGCGGTATTGACTGCGAAGGTTCTGTCTGCAGAGAAGTTTGCTCCTCCTGACATCGGAAAGAGTGTTGTAATCACCCTGGCTGAGGTGGTGAATCCAGCCGTAATGGCTGTAACATAGACAAAGGAGCCATCTGTTACAACAGTCGCACTTGAACCTCCAGACAAGACCCTCTCATTCGTAAGGGTCGCATCTGTCTCAAAAGCTACATAACTCCCAGCTGTAGGAGCGTAAACTACCCCACCAGGTCCCAATGTATTAGCCCAAGCGAGACCTCCGATAGGACCCGCTGAAGTCACAAGATACTGACCTTGACCTGCGGTGTTCAGAACGTGGGGACGGAAGTTAACACCGCTACCAATGAGGATAGCACCACCTGACATGGCAGGAGTGGCTTGAATAGCTGACCCACCGCTTCCATAAAGGACTCCAAAGGCAGTTAGGGTTGTAGTTCCTATCCCACCACTTGCCACAGAGACAGGAGTCACAAGACCTATATCAAAGAACCCAGCATTGGTGGAGTCTATCAGAAGCCCTGATACTGCTCTTACAACTCTCTCTGCTGAAAGAGTGGCATCAGCAACTCCAACAAGATAGACAGCATCAGTAGGAGCACCACCTCCTGATGCACCAGAATCCATCTGAATGAGCATTTCGGTTGGACCGCGGCGGGTAAGTGTAGCTCCAGAAAAAGTCATCACATAGGTCGGAATGAGACTAGGAGAGCCATCTGCTTCTCTGACTCGTAGTGGCGGGGGAGTCTCAGACATTGTACTCTGTGATGCTTATAATGGTTGAAACAGATTCTGAACGGACATAGGTGGACCAACCTTCTTGGAGACCAAGCCACTCCACGCGAGATTGAACAAAGAGAGTATTACCACTATTAGCAGCGACGGAAGAATCCCCCCAAATGAGATTCCCTGACCCATTGTTAAAAATGGTCATAGCTTGATAACCGCTATTCAGAGCTACTTGTACAGCAGCACTCGTCAAGACGTTTAGGAATCTAGTTGTCCCTACACTACCTAGAAACGGGTTCTCTCTTACGTATATTATTGCCATCTAAAGCCCACTCCAATGCTTGAATGTATGCGGTATACTTTACCTTTTCACCATCGGTTGATACAGAAGATAACTTCGATTCAAACTCCTTTTTCTTGGCTAACAGGTCTGCAATGCCCTTGAGATGTGATTTTCCAACTTCATCCAGCTTTTGGTCAAGAAGAGGTTTAAGGCTCTTGAGTGATTCATCCATAGCGAAATCTCTTATCTTCCCTGGAAGTTCTTCATTTGTCTTTGAAAGGAGCGGGGCCAATGTGTCAAACCCCTTTGTATAGCCTGCTGTAAAAGCCTCAACCCAGACTGAATCTGGGCGAGCCTTGGCCTCCAACATCCTAATCTGTTTCTCAAGCTCTGAGTTGGTTTTCTTGAGGTCTTCTTCACGTTGTTGCTGGCGTCTAAGCTCGAAGGAACAATCCTCCTGTTTCTGCTTAAGTTCCCTAAGGAGAGAGTTTGTACGGCATTCCTCAACATAGAGAACTTTATTATTGGAGGCAATCTTCTCATCCAATATCCTAGTGTGAATCTTTTCAATCTCACTAACCCTCAGCTTCAATTTCTCATTCAGCTCGAACTCAATGTCGGAAAGAGCTTTCTCATTGGATTCAATCATTTGGGAGAGCTTAGCAGAATAAGAATCAGACTCCCTCTTTAAATACTCCTGATATTTATCTGTTAGAAGGCTGTCTCTCTTTTCCAAATCCTTCATGCGAGAAAGAGCAAGCTCCTCAAGAGATGCTTTAAAACTTGCTTCTGCCTCAAGAAGAGCATCACGAAGCTGAGAGAGTTTGGCATCATAGTCTGCTGATACCTTCTCATACTCCTTTCGCTTATCCTCTAGAACAACCTGAGCAAGCTTAAGTTTCTCCTCTTCTAACTCAAGTTTACCCTCGTAATGAGCATGAAGTTGAGCAAGTTCCCTCTCCAACTTTTTCTCAAGGAAAGATTCCTTGGCTTTAAGTATCTCTGATTTCCACTTCTCTATGAGTCTCATTCTTGGATACCTAGCATTACGACAAACGTATCTGTCTGACTAGCATTTGTAATATTCACCACATTGGCTCCTGACATAGGAAATGGGTCGTCTACAACATTCAGTTCGCCTGTTCGATAGCCGTAGTTCCTCACGATAACTCCATTTTCATCAGTAATATCTGCACGGAAGATAGTAACAGTTGGAGCGGTTAAGGCGCGGATAAGGAGTTGACGACAAAGACCACCTCGAATGTTCAAAGTTGTAGAGCCTACACTTCCTCCATCCGTAGTAACCGTAGCCCTATGCTTGTAGATATTCATTAGACGAAATGCAGCCAGACGCTACAGGCTGTCAGAGTTGATGGAATCCATGCGGTCTGAAAACGGACTCCACCGAAGTCATAGGAATAGGTAGATGGAAAGACAGCAGCGGAACTGCCGACTCCATGGATGGCTAAGTTCCACATGAAGATGGGAGTGCCGACACCTCCAATGTTAAAGTGGACTGCTGAATTTGTGCCAGATGCTCTGACAACAATGGATTTGACTCTGGCTCCACCACTAGGCCATGCTAGGGCTGTTGGTGAAGTATCCAAGATGAGATAGGTATTGTCATAAATCGTGTTAGGCATCGAGCCTCCTTAGGTTAAACTTGGTTCACCAAGATGCATGTCATAATCGGTCACGGTAAATCTCAACCCACTGGCCAGCACCAGCGGTCGTATAGACGAAGGTGATGATGGCGCCACTCCCCATTGCAAAGGTTCCTTGCGCTGAGAGGTCAAGACCTGTGCCGTCATCTAGAGTCACCCCATTGCTTGTACATTGCACTGTTTGAATCTGCCCCTGAACTCCTGCGGTCATTTGGGGGTCGGAGGTCAGGTCGACAGAGCCTCCTGAACCTGAGATACGCACCCATGGATAGGTTGTTGATGGGTTTATCTGGGAGGCAGTTCCCAACACTTGGACAATGATATCTGTGATGGGAGCAGTCAACATGGAGATGACAAAGGGGAAGCTCCCCATCTGCCCAAGGGCGATGTCCCCCTCTCCCCCAAGAGATAACTTGGAGGGAGGGGGCTGGTCATATTCCTCAGGTAGGACTATCCATGGACCATCCTTTATCATTCCAATCCTCATTCCGTCAAATCCAGAACGCTGAGATTGGAACTTCAAATACCTCGATATCTTAGGCATCAGCTACCTTACGGGCTGACTAACCCTGCGTCGCTAATCCATTCACTCCCATTCAGGGTTGTAAAGATAAATGCAGCAGAACCCCCTAAGAAGTTAACGGCATTGGTTCCTGCCAGAACGAGGTTTCCTGCAGACTGGGTGAAGCCAGTAAGTTGACTACTGTTCCCAGAATACAGAATCGTAATACTCTGGTTCGAGACACCTCCAGCAAACCCTGTCAGGATGTGGGATGCACCTGTGACTGTCAAAGCAACAATGTTGGCTGATGTCACATTGATGGCGTTAGAAGCTGCAACATTAAGATTCAACCGCCTCAAGCCCGATTGCGTCTGGTTGTTTCTAGAACGGCTAATCTCATACCATGAGGAGTTGTAGTGAACCAAATCCATCACAGTGTTTGCTGGGATGGCTCCTGTGGTGTCCGCTAAGATGACGTTCCCAGCGTTGTTAATGGTGGTCAGAGCATCAATGAAAAGAATCTTGATGACCTTGCCATTGTTCTGGGAGACAGCGTCGATACCACCCTTACCGACTAAGTCGAAATACGAGATGGCGGTGGCAGAGGTGTTGACACTCAGGAAGAATACCCCATTGCTTACATCAGGAGTGGTATCTCCTGGGGTGAAAATATGACCAGCAGAGGTTGCACCTGCCGACCCCTCTGGTCCGTATGCTAATCCATATCTGATTCTGTTGTTACCCATTGGCTCTCCTTTATGCGAAGGAGTTCGGGGGGCAGATGGTGCACCCCCCTAGTCCTTAGTTAATTGTTAAGCCCCCGCAGAAAAATAGATATTGGAGGGTTTGTTTACCTCAACCGAGTGGCGAAACGTCACCTTAAACAACGCGTCCCCGGTGCCAAAATCCCCATCCCTCGCAAATGTAGGACGCCGACGCATGAAGGCAATCAGACCGTCATTAGCTGACGGAGGGTCTGCCTTAAGTGTGAAGGCATCTGTGTCTGTGAGGTAGGGCGACACGACGAGGGCAAGATTCCTCTCCTTGATGGCGTTAATGGAGTTATTGGCAGTCTCAGGGTCATAGGCGCTGTTCAAGAGTTCCTTGGCTTTCCAGGCGTTTGCTGGGGCTACGAAAATCTTGTTGGCGCGGATTGACTGAATCTTACCAGTATCATCCACTGTCGTCTCAAAGTCATCCAAGGCAGCTTGAAGGCTTGTGGCTGACAAGTCTGCCGCAGGGGAGAGAAGGTTGTTCCACGTTCCACCATTGAGGAGGGTATGCGAGGCTGAAAAGATAGCCAACGCATCTCCTGCCGTATGGGATGTAGTTGCGGTTCCGCTATTGATTAAATCCCATGTCAAAACCTCAATCGTCTCGCGAGAAGACGAACCTAACTCCCGACTAATTGACTCCATCTCGGTAGGAATCTCACCGTACAACGTGTCATCGATGAGTTCCTCAGTGATTCTCACACCCAAACCGTAGGTAATATGAGTCCACCGCTTAGTAGGTCCTTGTGCCATATCACTGTAGGAAATGCCAACTCCTTCAGCTTTTACAGGGACAAGACCTAAGGCACCATAGTAGGCGGATTCTTCATAAGCTCTACGGGATGGGCGGACAGCGTCTACTAGCTGTCTCCACATCTCTTCACCACTCTTTGGCCTGTAGCTGCTCACCGCAAAGGAGAACAGCCCAGGGACAACTGACTTATTAAACTGTGTCCTGTTCATGTTAGTCTCCTATGGGTTAAACTACAGGAACCATGATGTTGGCTCCACGCATTCTGTGGTGAAGAATCTTGATAACCCACTTGGCGTAGTCACCAACAGCATTCCTTGTTCCATCTGAATTAACAGTTTCATACAGCTTAACAATCTGGAATGTTGCAGCAGTTGTCTGAACAACACTGCTTGCATCAATCTCAAGATTTGCCCAACCTGTATTTGTATTTCCATCCGTGTTGTCTGCGTCTGTTCCCCTGAAGATGCCATCAATACTTGACCATGTTTCTGCAAGGGTCAGAGCAGTGCCTCCTGTATCCTCTTGGACAACATACAGTTGGTCTGGGTCATCAGCAACAATAGCAAACCTATCTCCAGCTGGAAGCCCTCCCACCACGGGAGTTAAATCTGAAACATCCAGAAACGGAGCATTAGTTGCAAGTCCACTCTCATTCGGGCCTGTAAATCCGACTACAACTCCGATGAGTGTCTGAATTCCAGTTATTGTCACTGCACTGACATATCCAGCGGCAACTGCATCTACGCCTTGACCCAAGAATACATCGCCTCCTGTTGTGATACGGTAGGCATGTACTTTGGTGTAAGGCCAGTCCAAGGGGATAAGACCACGGGGGTTGTTATCATTTGCCATGGTAGAATCTCCTTAAGTTAATTCGTTAAATTCGGCGTAAGCCGTCAGAAATCCCTATCGGGCTGGATTTCTCCAGGCCCTGGGACATCTGCTTCACCGTCACCCTGGTCTTTGATTTGGGGCATATACTGATGCCCTTTCATCTCGCCACTCATTAAGAACTTCGGCCTCTCACCAGGGCGGGCGACATTGGTTATACGGCTTCTAACTCTGTTTGTTGATTTCTCTGCAGGAGCATGACGAAGTTTAAGAGCCTTTTCCACAGCCATAAATCCAAGGATGGCGGAACCTCTTTCCACAATTCCGTTGGCGGAAACAATATACTTAGGAAGTTGGGGAAAGTACTGACGGTTCACAATAACCCATCCACGGACATCAAGGGCTTCATCCAAGGCACGCTTATTCTTCGTGAGCCAGCGGAAAATAAACTGACCACGGTTGGAGTAAGTCCAGCGTCGGATGTCCTCATCGAATGCCCAGAGGTGCACTTTGCAGGATTCTCCAACGGTACAATCATATGAGAATTTCTCCAGTTCGTCTGGGAGTGCCATACGACCGACTGAGGTGCGGGGTTCAACAATCGCTACGACCTCTGTGAGGGAGCGGGGTTGACCCTTTACACGCTCTGTGATGTAGGCGTCTAACTCTGTCTTAATCACGACTGGCTCAGTTCTCTGCTCCGTATCCTGAGGGGGTGCCTCAGTTTTTACTGCATCTGCCACCGATGACTCCTTTACTTCGGCGAAAGCCGATTTCACCTTCGGGTTAGGGTTGGGGCTCATGTAGTCACCTGGCCTTCTGTGCTCAGGGCACGAGCTGTCTTAGCAAACTCTTCGTATGGGATACTGTAGGTATCGCACATTGCTTTCTCGTCAGGGGAGAGGACGTATTTACTGTCTGTTGAAGATGAACGACCAGGCGGAAGACTGCCTGCCTCTACTCCTGCACGCCTAGGCGAAGGCTGAGTTTTGGATGAAAGGTACAACTCTCTTTTGCGCCTTAGCGGTAAATCCACCCCGCCCTGAAGGAGACGGCGTTCCATCTCCTCCTTGATAGTAATTGGGCCATAGGGGTCGGATAAAAGTTCGGGGTTCTCGTTCTGAATCTGGATATAGGTATCACGGATGAGGAGGTCTTGTTGGGTCATCGTTTCCTCACCATCCTTCTTAAGCTCTGGATACTCTGACATCACTGATTCGATGGATTTGGCAAGGGTCTTTTCCCTTTTCCTGTGGAGCTCAACTATCTCACGCTCGGCTTCCTGCTTCTTCAGGATTTCCTTAGCTTTCTCCTCGGCAAGCATGTCTACGGCTTTCCAAGGGTCGGTGTCCTTCAGGCGGTCAAGTTCGGTCTGGTAGACCTTCTGCTGTTCAGGAGTAGGTTCCTGCTTCTGGATTGGAGGAGGTACCTGTAACTGCTTCTCCTGACGTTCTATAATACGACGTGCCCCTGAAAGTTGGTTCTCAAGGTTCTTAAGAAGCCTGTCATACTTCTGGCTGATAGAAGACTCCAACTTCTTAACAAGCTCATCCTCTTTGGTAGGGGTAGATGTAGGCTTAGCCTCAAGGTCTACAACCACAGAACCTGCGGTATCATCCGCCTGTCCTGGTTCTAACTCCACTTTCGGTTCTAATTCATCTGGCATACTTGCCGCCTCCTAGTACGGCTTTTCTTCCTCTATTACAACTTTCAACTTGCTTATGTAGTCTTCAAGGATACGTTCAAGGTCGATAAGACCGTTGATGTAGCCTTGAGCGACTACAGCTTCATGGAGCTTACCGCTAAGTAGGGAAGCGGCTTTCTCCCTCTCTTTGTGTTGCACCCGCTCTTGCAAGCGGTTCCTGAATAGAACCCATCCTGGGCTCTGGACCAATAGCCTGAGCTCCCTGAGTTGTTCGTCCCTGAGCTCCATTTCCTCCTGCATTGGTGCCTCCTTGGTTACTGCCTTTTTGTCCTTTTACCTTCGATGCGAGTTGTGTGAGCATTGTCATAATCATCATGTGCTCCTGAATGTGGGCGGTCAGGAATTCTGTCACCTGCTGGGCGAGAACAGGGGGAAGCTCAGCCAAAGTTGGTGACTGTAGGAATTTCTGATGAGCCATGATGTGTTCAAGAGGGTTCTGAAGGATGTTGGCTTTCACCTTGGAGAGTTGGCCAGAGAGGATAAGGGCGTGCTCCTCTTCTGGTTTTAGGGCTTCAGCCATTTCAGGAGGAGGACCCAAGTAGTACTCTGGGTCTTTCCCATAAGGCTTCAGCATAAAGTCGGCAGTGGCTCTGTACAACTTCACAGGGTCGGTAGCCACAATGAGGTTTTGGGTCAGCACACTGTAGAGCATCTCTCCCAACTGCCGCTCCATCTCCTTAGAACCCATGGATTCATCAGGGAGGAGGTAAGCGTCATACTCCCCAGCAAAGGAGTCCATGGAGAGTTCATTTGGGGCGAAGAGAGGGTCGCCTTCATCACCAACTATCCTGCCTTCTAACCCCAACAGGATGTCAGCAGAACTCTTCTGGATTAAATCAAGGTGCTGGGTCAGGATACGGGCAACGCCCCGCCTAAGGGAATCCACAGGGATGGCATGTCTTTGGTTAGCAGCTCCAACAATGGCTTGTGTTCGGGTAGCTGTCCCAGACCCTCCCACTATCTCGGATTCCTTTCCCATGACATAGGCAGAAGCGGCTGTAACCCGCTCAATGAACTCCAGCACCAAAGTAATGGCAGATACCAATTTCTCGGTTGGAATGTTTATTTCAGGGAAGTAGACATTCTGGGTCGGGTTAGAAACAGGGCTCATCTTGTTAGGAGCGATAGAGAGGGCTCCGGCATCCAGGTCGCCTGATGGGTCGTAGAACCCTGGTCGCATGACCTGGAGCGTGTTCCCATCGGTCATCTGGTTGAAGATGGCGTCGATTTCCAGGGCGAGTTCCTTGACCTGCTCTAAGACTCCAAGCCCCATAAGACCTTGAGGTTCATCAAGACGGGGAATAAACTGGGTCACATCAATGGGGCGGAGACCTCGGTAGGAGATGTCTTTCAGCATGACTCCACCAAGGTAGAGGCGTTGGTCTAAGGCAACGAGCACCCTTAACTGCTCTGGGATGCCATCTCCGTCAATGTCGATTGCACCATACCACTTGAGGCAGGTCACTGGGGTATTGCGACGCTTGATATTCAGGATTTCCTCAACTTGGTCGGGTTGGAGGGCTCCTTCAGTGGGGGCTCCGATAACAGGAAGAACATCCTTGAGGGTCTTGATTTCAGGAGTGGAGGCGTTAGCTATGTTCATCACACGACCCTCCTGCTCCAGTTGCTCAAGCTCCCTGTAGAAGTAGGAGGTCTTCAGGATTACTGGGTCACGCTGGATGTCACGGGAGCCTGCCTGGAAGTAGACATCCTTCTTGGGGATAATGTCGGAGCGAGTCCTCACTATCTTCTGCTTCCCCTGAGCCCTGTCAACCAACTGGACATCGAGGGAAGACTCGGTAACACAGTCTCCGTAGCCAATCACAATGCGAGTCCACTCATTAAAGAAATCTTTAAGGTGGCAGTGAACCTTGACCCACCAGAACATAAACTTGTTCAACTTCTTGACCCTGTCTTCTGAACTTCGGCTCATAGGACGCCAGTTAACAGCTTCCTCATTGAAGACGGCTGGAAAGAGACGAGCCATAAGAGTCTCTACAATAGCCATGCCTATCATAAGGGAGCGATTTGAGCAGAATCTCCATGGAATGGTCTTGGCTTCACGACGCCCGAAGTAAAGGTCAGTTAGCTCCTTAATCCACTCATCGAAGCCTAACTCGGCTCCCTTCGCTGTCCTCCCATACTTCTTCCCGTCACGGGCTTGCTTGGCGGATTCAAAGTCGGAGAGAACAATGTTGACAAGGGTCTTCTGCATGTTAGCGTCGAGGGGAATCTGGATTCCCTGTGAAACCTCTTGGTTCTCAACGGGGGAGGGAACAGACTCTATTCCTTCACCCATTTGCATTTCGTCCTTGAGTTCCCTATTTGCCACGAAATCTCCTCATTGGAGAATCAGAAGACCGTTCAGGTGCACCTCTATGTCTCATCGAACCTAAAGCTCTATAAGGTCTACTCTCAAGTTTCTTCTCTAACTTCCCAATATGCTTCAACTGTTTTCCTTCTTGTCTCATTCCATATCTTATCCTTCTAGCCTGTTTAGAAAATGGTTCCAAACCTTCTGCAAGTTCTGGGTCAAGTGGATGTGGCATTATTCAAACCTTTCCATAGGAGCACGTCTCCTTTTAAACTGCCTTTTAGATTCAATGGTATAGTGTTGTCCAAGCTCTACGGATTTATCAGGATGTTCAACACTTACCTTGTAGACTGGAACTATCTTTCCATTTTCAACCCTTGTCATGCCTTTAACTCTCTGTGGCATCAGCCTTTCTCCTTGTATCCCTGGTCGCCCATGGTGTTAGCCTTTGAGAGTGGACCATCCCCACGAGTCGGGTTCTTATCCTGCACCTTAAACTTGTCCCACTGGTCTGAAGGAATCTTGACAGCGGGTCTCTTTGCATCCTTGCTTGGAGTTCCGTATGGCATAGTGCCTCCTATGGAATAATCTGTTTCTTACGCAATGCTTTCTTAATGTTTCCTAACCTACCAGAATCACTGAATCTAGCCATTGGAGATAAGCCTGCAGTAGCTCTACGAATGTTTGGTAAACTACCACTTAGCGTTTTAGGAGAGCTAGAAAGTGCACCTGAAATATTTCCACTTAACCCTGCATCCAGAGCACGACCTCTATAAATAGACTTTCCTAAAAGTTCTTTAGCCTCACCTATTGATGGCGTAGGTTCAAACTTTCCTATGGCTCTTCCAAGGGGTCCTTTTGAAAACTCCTCTTGTGTTTGCCCAGGCAATCCTTTGAATACAAGCCCGCTTGCAAGACTACCCTTACTAACAACATCTCTGATAGCTCGGAATCCTCCCATTATTTAAACCTCCTCATTGGGTTTTCCTTCTTTGCGAAGTCCCTCAACTGGCTTTCCTTCATCCCTGTCCTTGTCTTCAACCCTTTCCTCTTCCTTCCCAATTCTGCTCCCATGAATCTCCTTTGCTTCTCCGATACTGCTGGCATCCTTCGTCTCCTCCATCATCTTGTGAATCTTGAGAATCTTCTCCATCAGGATGGTCTTGCGCTCCTTGACTTCCTCATCGGTGAGGGAGTTGTACTGGTTCACCATGCTGATGTTGTAGGTGTCGTGCTTTGAGGGTTCCAACTCCTTGCTGGTCTGTTCGAGGGCAGCAACGATTCGGTCGTAGCGTTCTCGGTCACTTGAGAACTTGAACCTCCCATCATTGTGCTCCAAGCCGTAAACCAAATCATCCAGCTTCCTGATTCTCCACACCTTCTGGGCGATGGGAATCTTCATGAGAGAGGCTTGGTACTCCCTGCGATACTTGTCGATGACGGTCTTCCACTCTGCCTTCTTCTCGTAGTAGTTGATGGAGGTGAGCTGGATAAGGACGCCTCGCTTCTTCAACTCATCCCGAATCTCGATAGGGCGCTTGTATTCACCAAGGGCTCTGCAGATTTCAAGACGTATCTCTGGGCTAATAGGGTGGTGGCTCAATAGGCTACCTCCGAGAGTTCCTCCTGCTTGTTAATACCGTCGTGAAGCCGACTGAATGTGGGGTTAGACATACAGAGATACCTGATGACATCACTACCATGCGTATCCTTGTCCTTCCCTTCCTCCTTCGGGTCACGCTCGTCCTTGGTGCGCCCCTTCCACTCGGAGAACTGATAGTGACGGATAGAGTGGATGGTCTTCGCTACGCGGTCTTTGGAGAAGAATAGCTTGGGGCTATTGGTAAGAGAGAGAGGCTGAGTGCTATCAAAGTGGAGATACTCCTTGACCTTGAGGATGCCTGCCTGCTTGTCATCATTGGCTTCTCCAAATCTCACCACGAAGGGGGGTTGGGCGAGTTCATCGATGACGGTGCGGCCTGTGGTAATGACAGGGGTACGCCCAAAGTTAGGGTCGATGAGCCGCCTCTTCATCTTGTATCCTGCCTTCTGCTCGGTAAGGAGAATCATCTTAGCAAGGTCTCGGAGCGTGCCTTCCATGACCAACTCCCTGTCGATGAAGAGGTTGTCCATGCGGTCGATGAAAGCCCAGATGGCGTGGTGTGGATTACGGGAGTGAGGGTCAAGGACACAGACTACAGGGTCTGGGTAGCCGTAGGGAGACTGAGTTGTGGAGCCAGGGGGAGCATAGATGAAGTCTCGCTCGTGGATGAATGGGGAGTACTCCTTGTAGACTACACCTCTGATGTGGAAGAAGTCTCCGTAGACACGGGTGCGCTTGGCATCAATATCGAGGGAGGCTTCCCACCGCTGAATGAGTTCGCCTGAGAGGATGGTCTTCCCATGGATGTCTCTGGTGTTGTCGTAGGTCACGGCACGGATAACCTCTATCCACTTGCCATCTTCCTTGTCCACCAAGTCTTCTTTCATCCAGGGTTCAATCAAAGGGGTGAAGGTGATGCGGGCAAGTCCGCCTCGGTCAAGGAGTCCACGGGTGATGGCCTCATACTTGGACTTCTGGGTTGGCTCGTCTATCCAGGCGAAGTCCCAGTTGGCTGATTCAAAGGCGAGCTGGTCCATCTCGTTGGTCAGAACGTCTACGGTGGAGCCGTTCTTGAAGTGGATACGACGGAGATAGCCTTGGGGAGTGCGCTTGATACCTTCAACTTCAGAGAGGGGTAGATACATCATGAGGGTTGGCTCGATGGCACGCTCGATGATGGGGTACTCGGTGGTGACGATGACGGCACGAATGGGGGGGCGAAGCCTCCGCTTGGTGCTCATCCACTCCCCATGACAAGAGCAGGAGAGGTAGCGACCAAGGCAGTGGGAGATGAGTTCAATGCAGCCGGAGGTGGTCTTACCGATTCTGTTGCCTGCCACTATGATGACAGTCGGGCAGTCGGAGCGGAAGGAGTCGAGCTGCTTCTGGTTCGGGACGAAGTAGGCAAAGCCATCTGTCTTCTTGCGCCGAGACTCCTCCCTCTCAAGTTCATCAAACTCCCTGAGGAAGCCGATGTGCTGCTGTTCCAGCGGCAGGTCGACATTGAGGCTCATGATACTGCCTATAGCATATTATTTATGGAAAGCAAATAAAATGATTCAGATTTCTGGGGGGTTGAGCACGGGGGAGGGTGCGAAAACCTGCATAGGAGGAGGAAGAAGGGGGACTATAGGGGGGTAGTTGGTGGAGGTTAGCCTGTTGTATAGAGCCTCTATACCCTCTCTATACCTTACTGCTGTAGTCAACATTGCTGTAGGAGGGGGGGTGTCTGAAATAAAGATACTAAACATATGCACAGTGTGGAGATATCCTATAGATATAATAATATCCCTGCTTCCTCAATCTAATAGGGTACGGCCTGTAAGCCTGTTAAGAGAATCACCATGCTGGTTGTAAAGGTAGATACCATGCTTGGCTACTTAACATAATACATATTATAGAACATCATAGGTGTATAGGTAGGTATGATAGACTTAGTTACAGAGATGAATCAAACCTCCTCTATCCTCCCCAAATATGTATATATTCCTCATCATAATGTCCTTATTTATAAACATGGCTATAACCACAGCAGGCACTTAGTTGCAGATATGAGCCAAAGTGTACAGAATGTATAAGTATTTCAACATGGATATGTCTAACAATCTCAACAGAATGTACATATCGGTACAAGACTGAAACTAAGCCTGTGACCACAAACCGCTTCACACGCAAGAATCGTGCCAAGTTTGCCCATCACGAAATAAAGGTGAAATAGGTGAAGAAAGGTCTTGACAAGCGAAACGTCGTTTGGTATACTTCCTTTAGTAGCATGAAGCATCACTCACCGAAGGAGGGAAAGGAAATGGGAACGACAGAATGGGCAACACAGAAAGAGAAAGAATTACGAAAGGATGAGGAAGCATGACTAATCCCATGTTTGATATGGCAAAGGAGTACCTTGATGGGGCAGAGAAGAAGCTGAAAGAGCTTGAGGGTGCATTGAGAGGGTGGAAGCAAGGGGTGGAGAAGTGTAAGTTGTGCAGAGGAACAGGCATAGTTGAAGTAGCAGATGAACCTGATGACTTCACCCATGCTTTCTGCACTTGTGAGGCAGGGAGAGAGCTTGAGGGAGGAAACCTATGAAGATGCCAAAACATGACCATAAGCACAGGTTGCCAGATGAGCTTGATGAGATATTCCTGCCGGATGATTTATATGCTTTGGAGGAAGAGAAACGCCAGAAGGAGGTAAAGCGATGCCAAGCAAAGCCACAGTAGCGTCTATTTGGGCTGTATGGCCTCTCTTTTGCATTTTCATGGTTTTAACGATGATTTCCTTTGCCGAAGAAGGCTATTGTACTTGGTATTCTATAGCAAGTGCTACCAAAGAAGGTACTTACACGAAATATAATGGGCTAACCGCAAATGGGGAGAAATTCAATGAAAACGCCTTTACTTGTGCTCGCAGGAGCCATGAGTTTGGTGGTCTCTATCAAGTCTGCACTACAGATGGACATATTCGGTGCGTTGTTGTGCGCCATAACGACTTTGGCGTGTCTCGCAAGTATTATAATCGAGGAGTGGTCATAGATTTGACGCCACATGCTTTTCAACAGTTAGCCCCATTAAAACGAGGCAGAATTAGGGTTGTGGTTATGGAGCTTTCTCACAATTCTCATGGTGGTCAATGAGGGCTTCCAAAGCTTGTGTAAAATTAAAGTCCCACTTCTTAGCAAACAAAGCAAACTTCTGATATGTTTTATAGTAAACAAAGATGGTGCTAAAACCTTTAAATGCTGACATGTCTTTCCTCTTTGTCATATTTTAACCTCCATTTCAAACAAGTTGACTTGTCTATTTTAACTTGTTTAATGACTATATATATTTATAGGATAATAGAGACAAGTTGTAATCTCTAAACTTGTCTTTCAGCCAATATGAATAAAGACAAGTTATTTAGACAAGTGTTTTGACCATTGAATAGGATGTGCTTGTCTGTCAAGGGTAGTGATATTCCCAACTTGGAATAGTCTGTTTATAATGCTCCAAACTGTTCCTCTAGAATAGCCTGTTTTAATAACAAGTTCTGGAATTGTAGTAGTAAACCCATTTTCAGGAAAACACTCTAATATCTTTGCTGTATTAGCTCTACTATCTGGTAAAAGCTCAAAGTAAAGGGCATCATCTTGGGAAGCACTCCCTTGCAAAAGGAAATCAAATCTTGGAGGTACTCTATCAATACGTTGCGTACCTCCATAAAGGGTTCGTCCCTGTTTACTACCTTTCTCTCTTTCAAGAAGGTATACATTATCTGGAAATGCTTTCCAAACAAATGAACCAAAAATGGCATCATCACCTTCTTCAAGGATAATTCCTTTCTTTGGGTCAAATTTTGGTCGATGAGCATGATGAACAATCCAAAGACTAGCCTGGTAATAATCGGACAAAGTTCGAAGATGAAAAACCATTTTTCTTGCATCTTTATTGTCTATTAAGTCACCTTGCATAAGCATATATAGAGGGTCAAGGAAAATGACATCGGGTCGCTGCCATCTGTCTATTTCGTCTTGGAGATATTTTAAACCTTCCTCCGTATCTAAAGCAAGACCAGGATAATAGAAGATAGAAAGTTTCGATTGGTCACATGGAATCGTCCGTAACATTCTTTCTAAACTCCATTTTGTATCAGCAAGTTTGCCTTCGGCTTGGATGTAGGCAACTACGAGAGGTTTCGGGATATTATATTCACCTAAGAAAGGATGACAAGAAGTTAAAGAACAAGCCAATTGCATAGAAAAGATGCTCTTGCCTGTTTTCTCTTTTCCAACAAGCACAATGTTATCACGTTCCCAAAATAGACCATCTACAATGGGATTATGTCCAGGCAAATCTTTAGCAATAAGGTCTGATAATAGATAACGACCGACAAGAGAAGACATACTATTGAATGATGCCTTTTGATTTTAGCAACATCCGATAAGCCTTTGAAATCGTTGCTTTTCCCTTTAACCATCGATGGACAGTAACTGGAGAAGCACCAATTTCAGAGGCAAATTCAGATTGTGTTTTTTTAGTTCGGTCAAGATACAGAATAACTTGGAGGATAATTTCTATTTGCTTCATAAGAACATACTATCATACAAATGCTTACTTGTCAAGCACAATCTTATCATGTGGCAGGCTTGGCACCTTGACAACCACCACTTCAACATTGGTGAGGAACCGAGGCTTTATGGGAAAGTTAGATGGCACAAGGATAAGGTCACCTCGCTTGAAAATAAGGCCGTTCAAAGAGAGTCGGCCTTTAGTCACAAGATTCACCTCAATGGCATGCTTTTGGATATGCCGAGGCCAATAGGAGCCTTTCTTATGAACCTTATAGGCAACCTCAAACTGTTTGGTTCGGATGATGGAAGGCAGGAAATTCCCAATATAGTAGCCAAGTTTAAAGTCTTTGAGGCGATATTGTTTCATCACCGTCGGTATATCACAAGTAATGCCTAAAGTCAAGCCTTATTTCGTATGATAAGATTTCTCTTGACATTCCTCTCGATATGTGGTATATAGGATACTATGACTAAACGATTCTTTGATGAAGAACTGAGGATTTGGCGGAAGAAGAAGAAGTTGAACCAGAGAAGGCTCGCTGATATCCTTGAGGTGGGTATCGTCACCATATGGCGGTGGGAGAAGGGCATTCAGCGTCCCTCCAAGCTGGCTCTTAACCGTCTTAAGCAGGTTGGATTCTTCTGGAACGATGAGGAACGCTTTAGTGGTTGACAGACAGAAGCCATACTACATCATAGAGGGCAAGGTGTATGCAAGGGTGACCCGTATTCTCTCCATCATAAGAGACATCGAGTATGAAGGGAACCCTGACCCGCTCTTGATGGATGAGGCGGCAGCAGTAGGCACCAAAGTCCACAAGATTATTGAGAGGAACTTGAAGGGGTTGACATCACCATCGGTAGGAGACCCTCGGGTTCACTCCTGTTGGAAGGCCTACCAGGACTGGAAGAGAACAAGAGAGCCGCTTCTTCCTCAGTCAGAGGTATTAGTTTGGTCTGATAAACATATGGTGGCCGCAACCATTGACCTTATTGATACAGAATGTGTGACAGACTTCAAGACTTCCTCCAGACTTCTTCTCCGCCATTGGCTTCAAGTGAACGCTAATGCTGCCATCTATAATGAATGGAAACAGCGTGATGGGAACCTTTATCTTCCTTATAAGTGTAGGCTCCTCAGGCTTGATAAAACTCTTGCCATGTATGAGGAGGAGGTTAAGCCATTCAGTGAGCCACTTTGGGAGACCTTCCTCAAGGTGAAGGAGGTCTATATTGACATCTTGGGGGAGGAGCTATTGGAGGGGGAGTTAGAGGCTATCCAAGGAGGGGAACATGGAGACTAAGACCATAGATAGAACGAAAGAGAAAATGGAGCTTGCTAGAGAATTAAGCCTAGGGGGATATACTCAATGGGTCAATGAAAATGCTAAATGTCTTGAAATTGGTCTCCACTTCAAAGAAACAAATAGGAACGACATAGATAGTACCATCATCAGAAACCTTTGGAAGCACCCAGAAGGTAGAAAGATAATGCTCCTAAGTCTAATTGAGCCGTCATTAGCAGGGTTAGGAGCAGGCTCTGTAGTTGGATTTGGAATTGGAACTATTGTTGCTACAGCTCTACTCCATTCATCTCCACAACTTCCTGAACTAATAACAATAACAGGGTTTTCTATCCTAGGGCTTTCTCTACTCCTAGGACTTGTTCTAGGAGTTTATGGTATAAACATCTCTATAGAAAGCGATTTTTTGCATAACTGGAAAGGGAATCTCCCTTATGGAGCACTTCTTGCAGTTAAGGAGGCAAGAGAGAAAGAGCTCTACTCATTTGACATTTGGTATCCTACTCGAGCCAAATCTATAGACCCAGTTATTACGGCTAAAGCAGGTGATAGGCTCTTCAAGATATTCGAGTGGGATGAAGGGAAGCTCTATGACTAAAGGAGGATACTATGGAGACACAGATGGCTGAGAAGAAATGGGCTCTACCAACAGAGGCATCACAACCTACCACCGCATGGATTAAGCAGAAGTTCCTGATGATTGGCAGTGGCAAAATAGGGAAGTCCTCCTTCTGGGCACAGGATGAGGGGGCATTCTTCATCGAGACGGAGCCTGGCTTGAACCACCTTGCAGTCAGGAAACTTCCCTGTCGCTCATGGGATGACCTCCGAGAAATCTATGCAGTGCTCTATGAGGCATATAAAGGAGGAAGTTTTCCTTATACCACGTTAGTGATTGATACCATTGACAGGCTTATCTCCTACTCGCAGGAGGAATGTGTGCAGAGAGCCAAGGTCAAGTTCAGCAAGATGGCAGAGCAGATTAATACCATAGGGGATATCCCAGAGGGAGTTGGGTGGTTCTGGTCTACCCAGATGGTGGATAACATGCTGACTAAGCTATCGGAGTTCCCTTCGGCACTCACCTTGATAGGCCATGTCCAGAACAAGGAGGTCAAGGAACCAACCAGGGTAATCCACAAGGATACCATCAATATAGGGGGTCAGATGGGTACCAAACTCCTCCATTGGGCTGACCACACACTTCATATCAAGAGCCGTCTTGATGGCAGTAAGATTAGCAGGGTTATAAGGACTATCCCCACAGACACCATGGATGCAGGGTCAAGAGGCAAGATGGTGCCTGACGGGCTTGTATGGAATGAAGACGATAAGGCAAACTGGGAAGCCTTCAGACAACTTTTTTCATGATGAGTCGGCGGATTCCTCCGCGCGCAACTTGTCAGCGCGCTCCTCGGAACCGCCTCCACTAAAGGGGGTGCTAAATGGGTATCACAGATACACTGAGAGCAGCAGGGTTCAAGCCAGAGGTCAGCACAGACGGGGAAAGAGAAATCTTAGTCGGGCAGTACAAGACCAAATGGGCAACAATCCGTAAGGAAGCAGAGGATAGTGGACGTGAGTATCTTCAGTCTGAATGGAAGGTCATTGAGGTGATTGATGGAACCTTCGCAGGAAACTCTAAATTCCCAGAGTTTAGGAGACGCTATTACCTCGATGATGAGAGAGATGTAAAGAGGCTCTGTAATGATGCTTTCACAGTGGGTGTCAGCCTTGATATCTCATCTGATGAGGCGTTAGTTGCTAGTACTCCTCAACTGATTGATAAGGTTACTTACATCAGAGGGTGGAAGGGTACTCCTGACAAGGATAGAGCAGGCAATGTAATCCCTGAAGAAGAGCGTCGTAGCTTCCAGAACTTTGTGATTCGAGCAGAGAAGAATGCCAAGCCACGGAAGGCTAAAGCGGGAGCGGTGCCGTTCTAATGGGAGCCAAGCACAGTGCTGAATGGGGAGCCAATAAGGAGAGAACAGCAATTCTGGCGAGATTACGAAGATTGAGAAAGACTAAAGGTGCTCATTATGGCATTGAGGCTCTTGAAGCATGGATTTTGTTGAGGAATGAAAGATATGCCAAAAGAAAAGGTGGACTCGGACGATGAAGTGTAGTGATAAAAGGCTTCGTAAGGGGTCGCAACACCCACTTTGGCGTGGAGGAAAAACTAAACATGGTGAAGGTTATTACCTGATTACCATAGACAGTTTTGAAAAAGGGAAAAGAAAGAGAGTATTAGAGCATCGTTTCGTCATGGAGAATCATTTGGGGAGGAAATTAGGGTTGAATGAAGTAGTTCACCATAAGAATGGCATTAGAACAGACAACCGAATAGAGAACCTTGAAATCCTTGAGCCAAGTTCCCATATGAGTGTTCATAATATGAAACGATGGGATAATTACTACTCAAAGCCACAAAAATGTCCAAAGTGTAAGAAGATGGCATATGTTTTGTCTCCGAATCAGAAATTTCTAGTATGTGCCAACTGTGAATTTAGAAAACATCGGTATCCAAAGCGGAAGGGTGGGCTTGGCAGACGCTGAGGGTATCCTTACTAGCCGTAGCCGACGGTCTTTACTTGTCGGCGGAGGCGTATCGAGGCGTTAGCCGAGATAGAGAGGCACAGGCATCATCATCCTGGTAGATACAAGAGAGCAGAAGCCTCTCCCCTTTAAGGTAGAAGGCTACATCACCGAGATACGCAAGGTGAAGTTGGATGTTGGAGATTACGGGTGCCTCTACCAAAATGGTCAGGAAGCCCCACTCTACTTTGAAAGAAAGAGCCTCTCGGATTTATTCGGCACACTCGGTAAAGGCCATCGCAGATTTAAACGTGAAATAGAGCGTGCCAAAGCCTCCAATGCCACCCTTGTCATGCTGATAGAAGGCACTCTCTCTGATGTCTACAGGGGGCTACCGCAGAGTGAGGTTAAAGGGGAAGCCGTGGTGAAGAAGTTGGCTACTTTATACATGAAATATGACATCATTCCTATCTTCATGCCTGACCGTCTTGAGATGGTTCAATTCATAAGAGAGTGCTTTGAAGCAATAGGCAGACTGGAGAAATCAAAACCTTGAAGCGAACTTGTTGTGTGTGTAAGAAGGACGAAGCAGATTGGGAGTGGCTTTCTATTCCATACATGGTAGAGGAGAATGTAAATATCAAACTCTATAAAACCTCCTACGAGCATGTCTGCAGTAACAGGGATGGATGTAGGATTGTGTGTAGCAGGAAGTGTTTGTTGAGGTTGGCTGAGGCTATGCTAGCAAGTGAGAGGCAAAGTGAGAATTCTATTTCCCCTCAATAAGAAAAATCAGCAACGGCAGCTGGAAAAACTCGTATTCGTGTACCCAGCCCACCTCGCCGCTTTCGCTACCTACTTAAGGAATGAAGGTCATGAGGTAATGTGGGCTACTGAGGATGATGGTGAGTTCGACAGGATTATTGAGGATGACAGCAAAATAGATGTAGACTTTGAGAAACTTCCCTACCCAGATAGAATCTTCACTGATGCTTTTAACAAGAGGTGGCAGGTCTATGGAAACTATCGCTACCACCCTGCTACTCATTCTATGGTTTCAAACCTGTGTTGGTATGGGAAATGTGTTTTCTGCCGAGATACACAACGTCTTGAATCGGGAGAGAAGCGCGGGCTTAGACCTGTTGACCACTTTCTAGAAGAGATAGATGATTGTATTCATCTTGGCATAAGAGAAATCTTTGACGACTCTGGAACATTCCCTGTAGGTAAGTGGTTAGAAGAGTTCTGTGAGAAAATGGTTCGGAGTGGAAGGAATAAGAAGATAGTTCTTGGTTGCAATATGAAGCCAGTCAAACTGGATTACAAGATGATGGGGGATGCTGGATTTAGGTTTACCTTGGTTGGAATTGAATCTGCCAATCAGGAAACAGTCAATCGAATCCAAAAGGGGCAACGGTCAGAAGATGTTATCCCCATTATCAAGAGTATGAATGACGGTGGTCTTCAGGTACATCTCACTAGTATGTTCGGTTATAGTTGGGAGTCTGATAAAGATGCCATGAGAACAGTTGAGCTTGTTCACTACCTCCTGAATAAGGGGTATGCTAAGACAGCCCAAGCCTCCGTCTACAGCCCACCTTGGACAGAACCAGACCCTGAATCTACTGGGCATAAGTATATTCCTATGGTGTATGATGCCTATAAGAGTCCCTCCTTTTGGTACCACAAATTGGCTGACATCAGGCGGTTTGAAGATATAACCTATCTCCTCCGTGGTGCACGCTTGGTAGTGGAGGAGAAACTAAGGAAGGTGGCTTATGCCCGATACAACTGTTAATATAGGTGTTCTCCCAAAATGTCCTAAATGTGAAAATGGAAGTTTACTTCCAATAAGTGGCTATCAAGAATTTACTCAAGGGCTTCTTTCAAATGGGTGTGTTTCTATCCCATTTAGTAAATGGGTTTGCTCTAGCTGTAAGTATACAATTTCTAGATTAGAATTAGAATAAAACGATGACTGACCCCTTCATTAACTCCATCTTCCAGTTCACCCAGGACTTCAGGGAGAACAAGGAGCTTATCTTCAATGCGGTGACTTCCCTCAATGCAAGGGTAGTTGTGGAGTTAGGCACCGATGTAGGAGACTCCACTCGCATCCTTGCCTCAGCCCTCATGCGGACAGGAGGACACCTCTGGACAATTGACGTAGCAAGACCAAACTGGGAGATGACCCATATTAGACGGGTGAACAATTCCCTTGGAACAGATACCACGGAAGCATCTCCCATGCCTCAGGTGATGGAGTATTTCAAGGATGTTGTCACAGTGATAACATCTGACAGCCTCAAGGTAGATTGGAAGAGTGGCATTGACCTCCTCTTTATAGACTCCCTCCACGAAGCCTTTCATGTCGCCTCTGAACTTGAGAAGTATGGCACCCTTGTGAGGGTAGGAGGCTTAATTCTTCTCCATGACACTCACCACAAACAGTTTGGAGATGGCATCCGTGGAGCTATCGAGGTCTGGGCTAAGTCCAAGGGGAAGCAGTTTAAATACTTCCTGAGTGATAAGCCTGAGGAGAATGTGGGAGGAGATGTTATCAGGGACAATGGATTGGGGGTTATATATGTCTGAATTCATCAAGGTGTTTTGGTTCCTCTATGTAGCTCATGCCATCACTGATGTTGTGGGGCAATCTGAGCGAGCCTACAACATGAGACAACCTGTGAAAGACAACCCCCACTGGTTCTACTGGCTCCTCGCTCATGGACTCCTCAATGGCTTTGGGGTCTGGATGGTAACAGGATATACAGCACTCGGCATTGGTGAGACCATCCATCATGCCTTTACAGACTACTGCAAGGATAAGAAGTGGCTTAGCCTTAAGGGAGACCAACTCTCTCATTTCATTGCCAAGGTAGCTTGGGCACTGGCGGTAACATGGCAGTAGCAGGACATATCAAGGCAACCTACTATGTAGAGGCTACTGATACCCTTCAGGCTGCCCACGACCTTGCTTACGGGCAGTCCATTGGAAATCCCTACATCCGCACTGTCTATGATAGTAAGCTTGAGAAATATATCCCTGAGTATAAGGCAGAGGGAAGGACTGTCACTGTTCTCTTCCCCCGCCGTAACTTCTCCAAGCGAGACGGTATTAACTACCTTATGTCTGTTCTAATGGGCGGTCAGATGGACATTGGCCTCATCAAGGCTTGTATCCTTGCAGACCTTGAGCTTGGCACCTACGAGAAAAGTTTCCCTCGCCCACGTTTCGGCGTGGCGGGAATCAAAAAGTTATTGGGTGTCCAAGGCCGCCCTCTATTTGGGGGAATAGTGAAGCCTAAGATTGGGCTATCAGTAGCACAGTTGGTAGAGGTAGTCAAGGAGATGGCAGATGGCGGCTGTGATTTCATCAAGGAGGATGAGATTCTCGGTAATCCACCTCTATGCCCCTTTAAGAAGCGAGTAGAGGCTGTGGTAAAGGCTATCAAAGGCTACAAGGTGCTCTATGCTCCCTGTATCACAGGAGATGGGTCTGAAATCTGGAAGAAGGCAAGGATGGCAAAGGATTTGGGTGCTGGGGCGGTCCACCTTAACATCTGGTGTGGATTCGGTGCTTACAGGGAGATTAGAGAGCGGGTGGACTTGCCCCTTTTCTTCCAGAAATCAGGAGACAGGCTTTGGACAACTGGACCATTCTCCATTGCCCCCAAGGTTCTCTACAAGATAGTAAACCTCATAGGCTGTGACTTTGCTCATGTCGGCATGTTTGGAGGGTATCTGTCAGAGAGCGTAGGTAGCTTGAGGGAGAAGATATATTCCATGGGAGTGACTACCCCATCATTCTCCTGTGGTGCACACCCTGGCTTAGTCGGCAAGTTGAGATACCTCTTTGGGGATGATATCATGATAACTTCAGGGGGAGCTATACACGGGCATCCTCTTGGTATCCATGCAGGGGTAAGGGCGTTCCATCAGGCTCTCAAGGGGTATGACAACCCTCCTGCTGAGCTTAAAAGGGCTATAGAGTTATGGGGGGTGGTAAAGTGACCCCCATCCGTGTGCGTGGATTTGATAAAAGGTTTAGGAAAGGGGAAGACCATCCGAATTGGGGTGGTGGAGTTACCATAAACACGAATGGGTATCGGCTTATTAAAGTCTTAGACCATCCCAATGCACAAGGTGGTAAATGGGTTCCAGAACATCGGCTTGTGATGGAAAAATATCTTAAGAGGTTTCTAACAAAAAATGAAGATGTCCACCACATTAATGGTAATCGTCTTGATAACCGTCTTAAAAACCTTGAAATTCTCGACAGGCAAAGCCATATGAGAATTGAATATGGTTGGGAAAAACGAAGTAACAGGTGGTTCAAACCATGCAGAGAATGCAAGAGACAACTTCCATTAGAGAATTATAGGATGAGAACACATAATGGATTTGAGGAATATAAAACAAGGTGCAAGAACTGTGAAATGCCCTAAATGTAATTTTGATTTCCTCCCCAAGCCGGAGAAGGAGTGTCTCCATCAAGCCCACGATGAAGGAAAATACCCAGTTCATAATCCAATTATTCTTGGCTCCAAGCAGGAGAAGGGATGGCCTTATAATTTAGTAAACAATTCTCTTTGCAAGTGCTCAGAAGGATTAGGAAGTCTTACTTGTCCTATTCACAGAGAGAACCCCAAGGAGGTGGAAATGAAGTGGTGTGAGTGTATACAGGATAAATCTACAATAAGTGGGAGGTGGATATTTAAACCCACAAGAGAAGAAATTATAGGATGGAACTTCTGCCCCATCTGTGCCACCCCCCGCCCGACGGGGGGGAAGGTAGAGTTACCTGGGAAACTTGTAGAGGATGCTTCATTGGATAGAGACCCATATTTAACTGAAATGAGGAAAGCAATAAACCAACTCATCGACTACCTCCGCCAACGGGAAGAGGGGTAGGGTGAACGAGAAGTTGCTATTTAATATACCAAGAGACTGGGAAGCACAGTGGCAGGAGATGCCAAAATTCTATCCTCCGACCAGAGACACTGTTGTAAGAAACAAGATAGATGTAAGTGAGGTCAAAAAGATTAATCTTTCTACTCCAACTTCTAAACTCCCACATTATCCTGTCTATATAGTCTCTAAGGGGAGATGGCGAATATGAAGATGGCAATTTGCGTGGAGATAATAAGGAACCAGAAGATGATTGACTCTGGTCTGCGAGGTGTGAAGTGAGTAATTTCTGGAAATTGTTTTTAATGGCAGAGGTATTTTGGCACATTCTCCTTTTTCTTTCTTTCATGGGATACGGAGCCATAAAACTATTAGAACTTTTTATGAGGTGGGTGAAGTGACTGACCCCAAAGCCGAGGCGGAGAGGATTGTAAAAAGGTGGTGGAAAGACGAAGGAAGTGAAGGAGGAATTATACTTCTAAATCTGATTAATGCCATTGAACAATCCATCACTAAAAGAGAATCCGAAACCCGCAGGGCTGTTGAGGCAGAAATTGGAGAACAGGCACGGGAAGAAGTGGCTCAAATCTTAAATGGGAAATCTCCTCTATTTGCAAAGCCAATCTTTGATGCAATAACTCTGAGGGTGGCAATGCTTCAGGTGTCCGAGCAGAAAATCCGCAGGGATGTGAATTAAATATTGACAAACCTATCTGTTTGGTATAACATATGGGCATGAGCAACAAGAGAATAATAAGCAAAGCAATGTCTTTGATAGGAAGTATAAAGACAGAAAGGAAATCTCATGCCTCTCGAATTAATGGGAAAAAGGGTGGAAGGCCGAAGAAAATGTGCAATATGCAAAAAGATAAAAAGTCTATCGCTTTTTTACATAAACCGAAGTAAAGCAATTGGGCATAGTTATCGGTGCAAGGATTGCGAAAGAATAATTTATCGGGATAGAAGACTTAAACATATTGAAGTATTTAAAAGGAGAGAACGGGATCATTACAAAAGACACAAAGATGAAATTGCTCGAAAAGGAAAACGGAGATACCAAAAAGCAAAATACAAATATTCGGCAAGAGGAAAAGTGCGTCGAGCCATATACAAAGGGATACTGAACAAACCAAAATGGTGCTCAATCTGTTTGAAAGTAACGAATCAATTAGACGCACATCACGATGATTATAAAAAACCATTGGTTGTTAGATGGCTTTGCAAATGTTGCCACATGAGACATCATCATGGAAAATAAATCAACTGTGAAAGAAATCGCCGCCCGCTTGAGGAAACTTACGGAGGATAACAATGAATCAAAAACGTAGATGGTCATTAAAGCAACTATCGAACCATATCAGAAAGAATACCACAGAGAAAGCCGGGACTTATAGTGCCGCAGTCGTTATTGCGGCTCTCCACAAGAAACTGTATGGAGAATTTCCAAAGATTGGGTTGTCTGGAGCGCAAGCAGAGTTCGCAGACAGTATTCTACCTCATCTGCCAAAGAGAATAATAAATAATCCAGATGAGTGTTAATACCCGCTTGAGGAAGATGGT
>ERZ1292637.385-Hain-H14-01um-R3-385-length-28050-cov-7_pt1 | contig 28050 bp, 49 predicted proteins | sample MGYA00564405_ERZ1292637 | MGnify/ENA primary metagenome ERZ1292637 (study PRJEB36523, sample SAMEA6512645) | groundwater metagenome | collected 2019-01-09 | study: AquaDiva: Metagenomics assemblies of 32 groundwater samples | reverse complement strand
ATCACCGGCAACCACGAACAGCGCATGTACAAGGATTATGGGTTCAATCCCCTTCAGCCCTTCTGCAATGAACTCGGCGTGCCGTTCTGTGGGTACTCAGCCTGCTTGAAGATTCGCGTTGGGAAGCGCAAAGGCAAGAACCGCTCAAATGAATTTCAACAAGTGTATTGGGGCTTCGCCCACCACGGGAATGGCGGCGGCGGGACGATGGGAGCGGCCTTGAACAAGAAGGTCAAGCTCCAGGAGATTGTACACGGCATGGACTTCTACATGGCTGGACATGACCATCAGCTCATCTGTGGCACCCGCAACATCCTGTTGCCGAAACGAGACACCATTGTCCACCAGCGGGTACACTACATCGACACGGGTTCGTTTCTGGACTGGAATGAGTCATACGCGGAAGAGGCAGCGATGGCGATTAGCAAACAGGGCGCCCCGCGGCTTCGGTTTGACGGACGCGACGGGCACCACGACCTTCACGTTTCTTTATAAGGACAACTCATGGCTGTTGCAATCTCGCGACTTCACGTATCCGGGGCGGTTCTGCTGGACGCCCAAGGGCGCTCCATTCGTTTACCCGGTGTGGCGGCTTTTGCCCTGTTCAAACGCTTCCTGATGCCCAGTGGCTGGGACGCTTTGGTTCTCCCTATCCTCACCGAATGGCGACAAATCGCCACAGCAGCGGGCTATGACGGGCCGATTGTGCTTCGAGTGTTTCGGTGCGCCGCTCTGCCGAATCTGTTTGCTCTTGATCCCTGGTCGTATGACTTTACGAAGGCAACAGACTTCACAAATCGGTGTGCGGCTCTCGGTTTCTATGTGGACTGGACCGGGGGCGACTATCAAATCTGCTTCCCATCAGCCGATCCTCACATGGGCGAAGTGGACGGTCCCCAAGGCATCAATCAGCACAATAACATGTTCTGTGCGGCCCTGTTGGGTTGTGAGAATGCGATTTGGAACACCTGTAACGAGCCCTTCAAAAACGGCATTGATACGGGGTGGGTGCTTCCTCCACCGTGGGCACCTACTGTTCAATATTCGGGCGAGTATCGTGAGGGGTATGATCAAGCTGACCTGCGTTGCATCAATCTGCATACAGATCGTGGCGAAGAGGGCGGAGCGCAAAAGTGGGTTGGAAAAGCCCATGAATCGGCCCCGTACATGTGGAGACGCGGCAAGGTTGTGTTCTACGACGAAGGCATGGGCGCTGATGAAATCGTCATCCCTGGCCGGCGTTCCAATGTGCCCCGCTACTTTGGCATCCTTGGAACCGTCATTGCTATGGTGAATGCAGTCTACTTTCATTGCACAGATGGGCAGCCCTGTAATAGCTTGCGGCCCGTCACCCGCCAGTGTGCCGTCGAGTTCTTCCGGGGCATCGTGGGCGGACTCAAGGTCACAGCCTGATGCCCGCAGTCCAAGTGTTCCCCTATCTCGTGGGCACATTAGAAATTATGGCCGCCATCGTGTACGCTTATCATCACAATTGGCGGTTTGCCATCGTGTGGCTTGGGGTAGGGATTGCAAACTTCGCCTTTGCGGGGGCTCGTCCGTGATTAAAACGCACTGCCCTCTCCATTGGAGCTACCTTGGGGATCGGCCTCCGGGCTCCCAGTGTGGGGTCTGTTGGCGCATCTGGGGGCTCGTCCTGTACATCAAGAACGACGTGAACATAGGAGCGAAGCCATGAACCCAACAGAGCCAATGGTACGATATTGGGCACAACAGCTAACGTTCAGTGTAGAACAAAGACCCCGCGTATGCGTGTTGTGCGGTGCAACACATCACATTCAGGTACATCATCGTGATAGGGATTGGACCAACCAAGATCCACGTAATAGGCAAGTGCTCTGTCGGTTGTGTCATCAGAAACAACATCTCACACGACCAAAACGATTAACGCAAGTCTATGGGGTGCGCATATCCTTTCGACAACCACGCAAGGGCTGGGGAACCCCAGAGTATAGCCGTGCACCGTGGTTGGGTTAATGACATAATGGCGTAACTCTGACGAAACCCATGCAAGTTGCCAAAAGGCACCCGACTCTGTAGAGTAGATTCAGGAGCCTACCCATGTGCAATACTGTGGACCACCTGAATCTCTCCCGAGCCGCTATTGAGGCCGATGGCGGTGCGACACTTGCAGACGCAGATGAGCCAGTTGACACTGAACTCAGACAACCTCGGAGGAGGGTTGGTGAACATGTTACGGACACGCGAACACAACGCAAAAATAGGGCAAGCCTTACGTAACTACATCCGAACTCCCCAACACCAAGCCAATTTACTCACGTCTTTAAAAGCACGCGGGTGGGGCGGCTTAAAACATGGAAATGCAACGCGAGCCAAAAAGACTCCTACCTGGCGCTCATGGGCTTCGATGTTGCAGCGTTGTCATAACCCAAATGCCACTCGATATGATCGTTATGGAGGACGTGGAATATCTGTGTGTCCTAAGTGGAATCATTTTACTGACTTTCATAAAGACATGGGAGATCGTCCTGTAGGGACAACGCTTGACCGTATTGATAATAATGGGCATTATACGAAAGCAAACTGTCGATGGGCGACAGCCGTCGAACAACAAACCAATAGAGTATATTCAACTGCATGCCGTCCTGGGTGCCACTGTCGGCGACACCAGAGAAAGGCATCATGAATATATATTTAATTGGTAGCCTTCGAAACCCCCGCGTCCCCCACATTGCCAATGAGTTGCGACAGGGCGGATTTACGGTCTTTGACGACTGGTTCGCAGCCGGGGCTAAAGCTGACGAGGAATGGCAGGCGTATGAGCAGGGGCGTGGTCACACCTTAGCGACCGCGCTCCTGGGGTTTGCGGCCAATCATGTCTTTGAATTTGACCGAGAACACCTCGAACGGGCGGATATTGTCGTTTTGGTGATGCCCTGCGGCAAATCAGGACACTTGGAGCTGGGTGTAGCACTTGGTCAAGGCAAGCGTGGGTATATCTTGCTCGATAGGGAACCGGAACGATTCGATGTGATGTATAAGTTTGCCCACGGGGTGTTCTCCACAACGACTGATTTATTGCGTGCAATAAAAACATCCTGAGGCAACCTCGGAGGGGGGTATGTTACCGATAGACGCTATAGCCCGAAAAGCCGTTCCCATTTGGACCGGAGTTATCCTCTACTTCCCTGATGTACTCGCCGCAATAGCGGAGGTCTCACGACTAGGCAATGAGCAGCACAATCCAGGTGAGCCACTGCATTGGGCACGGGGGAAGTCTACCGATCAGATGAATTGTGCCTTTCGACATATGCTCGACCACGCACGAGGAAGTCGATTTGATACAGATGGCTCTCGGCATCTGGCAAAGGCGATCTGGCGGCTGTGTGCGGAGCTTCAGCTTGATATCGAGCAGGAGGGCACATGAGGATCTACGTAGCCGCGAAATTTGAGGATCGGGCGAATGCCGCACTATTAATGAATCAACTCCGCAAAGCCGGACACACGATTACCTATGATTGGACCGAGTGTACTATCTGTGATGAGGCGCAAGCGCGGCAGGACGTTGAGGCTATCCTAGGGGCTGATATCTTTGTTGGGATCTTCGTTGAAACACTTCCCTACCAAGGGGCGATTGCGGAGTTCGGGATCGCTGTGGCGCGCGGCATCCCATGCTACCTCATAGGACACGCCATTGATGCTTGTATTTTTACGAAACTCCCAAACGTACATTATGGGTTAGAACTCTTAGACTAGGTGTATACTAGGAACAGGGGAAGTTCACTGACCCTGTTTCTGGTGGAGCCTATCACCCGTGAAACACCCGTTAAAACGCGCAATCTTCTGGTCGGTAACAATGACGCTTCTTGCGTCCGCGTTGTTCGCCAACCAGGCTAATATTACCCTTTTGAATGCGACCGTTCGGCCTCTTCAGTGGGTGGCGCATGACGATAAAACCAATCAAGAGGTTCGGGAAACGCACTGTACCGCATTTAGCGTCAATCCCGCACACCGTGGATGGATGACGGCGGCCCATTGTGTCGTAAATTCTCTTGGGCTTCCTCAGACAGAGCATTTTCTTATTGATGGACACCCCGCCACCGTGACCGATGTGAATGTCGAGGACGATATTGCACTGCTGCAAACATCGAACTGGGGTGTGATCCGGGGGCTCAAATTGGCAATTCGGGCGCCGCGCCAGGGAGATACGTTAGAGACATTGGGCTATGCATGGGGGATTGAACACCCCTTCTATTTCTTCGGTTATGTATCCTCAATCGAATTTCCCAATTATGTCTTCGCCCAAATGCCCGCTGTTGGGGGCCAGAGTGGATCGCCGGTGATTGACACATCGGGAAGGGTTGTGGGCGTCACACATGTGGGGGTAGGAAGTACATCAAGCATCGCCATGTCCCCCATTCTAGGCTTTACGCCCTACAAGGCACTCGTCGCATATGATGCGGGATGGGTGTTTAGCCGATAAAAGCCTAATGTTTGATATCGGGTAAAGGCGGTAGCAAGGCATACAGGCGCGCAAAGGGTTCTCGAAACCCCTCGATATTCCCATCGACGAGACGTACCGCCTCGACCGACATCGAGACGAGGGCCAAGAGGGTACTCAGGATCTCGTTAGCGGTCGTTTGATGGCCGTCGCTCATTGCCTGTTCTAATGCGGCCCACGCGATGTTTACCAGGCGTACAACCTCCTCGGGGCGGGGCGAGTTGGTATTAGGTGTCATATCCTTGACCCCATATTAAATCATCTACTTCCTATTCCAGCGCCGCGAGGCGCGTGGTGAGCCCAGCCACTTCGGCCCCAACTTTCGCCAGTTTCGCCTCGATCCAATCGCATAATTCACAATTGCCGTGGTCATGCGCCGAAAGGCCAGACGGGACGTTGGCGGCCACCTCGTGCACAGCACCTGCGGCCCTGAAGCGCGCTTTAGCCAACTGGCAATAGACACTGCCTAAGTTGATGTCCACACGGTGAAAGCTCTGCCGGTGCCCACACCCACAAATCGACTCGTCTAACTCACGCGGGGCGATCCGCTCTCCGGCGGGGGTCACCGCTTCCCACGCCGCGATGAGATTCGTTTCGATCTGAATCTGCCGCTTCCATGCAGGCGCCTTCAAGTGCGGCTCGCCAATGCCGTGATATTCTAACAGGAATGTTTTCACTGCATCTGGCGGGGCGAGGGGAGGCGCGTCGGCTGGGTTAGTCATTTTCGTCATCATGACCCCCTTGTCCTGGTACAGAAATCTTCTCATACTGCGTTCCCGGCTTCTTCACCACCGCATTGTTGTAGGTCTCAATCGATCCCCCGAGTTCCACGAACTTCTGCTTGTCGAAGAAGTCCCGCAGGTTGGGCACATTGGTGGTCTTGAAGCCTTCAAAGGCTAGAGCATCTACCCCAATCTCCTCTCGAATGCGCCGTACTTCCGCCACCTGCTTGGCTTTGGCCAACTTCGCCGCCTTCTCCTGCATGTGGAGTTCGGCATAGAGCTTCAGGGCTTTGCGGAGCTGCATCTTTTGCTTCGGAGTCAGTTTGACCTCAGTTGTTGTCGTCACGGTTGCCATTGCTGTTAGACCCATCAGTTTTTCCTCCGTTTCGCGTTTTGATTCCCAAAGACCCCTTTTTGAGGGTGATACGCTTGCCCTGTAGCGCGTCGGGCACGGGCGCGATACTCAGTCTGACATTGCTGATGATAGGGGGCCGGTTCATAGCCATTTCGTCGAGTTACTCCCATTTGCAAAACAGAGACCGGAGAGTATCGTTTACAAAATTTACACTTTCGCCAAGTTGGCTGCCCACAAGCTTGGAAAGCGGCTTGTCGAACATGCAGTAATCGGTGATAGCTTCGGTCTTGACAAATGACCAAATTACTTGGAGTATTGTGCGACCGAACCCCATCAACATGATGGACTTCCGCCCTACTGGGAAGATAATGACCTAGTGCCATTTCTGCAATAAGCACATGTTCCGCTAACTGCCCACAGACAGTAGCTCGGGGATGGTCTTTTGCCGCCGTAATTACGTAGTTATTTTTTGTACCTGATGCCACGCCACGCCTCAGCTGCAATCGGAAGGCCATTCGCCCATCTCGGCAAAGCGGTTAACAATGCCGTAAACTCTTCAAGGGTTCCTGCACCGAGTGGAGATTCACACAAGACTTCATCATGAATACTCAATACGGGGATGTAGGTTTTTGACTGTTCACATCGAAGTAACGCCTCGGCAAGAATGTCTCGTGCCATCGCCTGCACCATGTTTTCAACAAGCATGCCACCGTAGGCGTGCTGCCGTTGCCATTGACGGGTATAGGAATTGACTCCTTTATAGGTCAGTCCCATTTTCATGTCACCCCAAGGCATTAGACGGGGACGAATCTCCGCTTCCGGGTACGCAATCCGTCGTCCAGAGGGTAAGAGACAGTACAAAAACCATTTCGTTGGTATCCAAGTAATTCGTCCACATAAAATCGGCTTTCTTGTCTTGAGAGTTTTTAAGGCGGCGGCTTCTTGATCCTCCCATAATTGTTTCACCCGCCAAAATTTTTCTCGATAGGTGGCAACGACCTGAATCGCGAAGTCTTCATCAATCTCAACTCCATAGGCCGCTACCGTGCTCACGAATTTTGATCCGCCCATCTGATAGCCGCACCCTAGAATCGTAGCTTTCCCCAGTTGTCGTTCCTTGGCATTTTGTTTGGTAATGGGGCGATGATAGATCGCAGAAGCCATTTCACAGTAAATATCCTCACCCCGACGAAAGATATCGAGACCAGCTTCGTCCTCGGCAAACCACAGCAGCACGCGGGCTTCAATGGCGGCGTAGTCAGCCACATACAACTGATATCCAGGCGTGGCACAAATCACTCCGCGAAGCCCTTCAGAGAGCAACAGCATCACACTGCCATAGGCCCCGCGAACCAACTCCCGATCCCCGCTTTGAAGGTCTTCCCAGATTTCTTGTTGAGAGAGTTTGAGGGTGCCGCCGCGTACAAAGTTTTGTGGTTGGACTCCCGCGCCGGACCATCGACCCGTCCCGGCGCCATGATACAACAAGCCTCCGTGGACTCGGTTATCGGGACAAAGCCAGCGTTGCATCGTGGTGTACTTGGCCGTTGAGGACCGCCCGAGTTCCCGCATTAAAGACAGCCCTTCGTGAACGGGAGCAGACAGGTGTTTATCTGTCAAGGCGTCATCAATGGTGATCGCTTGCGTGTTCTCTAATTGAAGCCCCTGTTGGTCAAACCACTGAGTCATGCGCTGACGCTGTGTACCCTTTGTAACCTGTCCCTGAGTCAATTGGGTAATTCGGTCGTTGAGGTAAAGGGTTTCATCGTGGATGAGTTCCAGCGCCCGCGTCACCGCATCTTGATCGAGATAAAACCCCCGTTGATTGATCGTTTGGTCTAACAGGTACACATCGGTTTCGGCCGGAGACAAATCGGGTAATGCAGCCGAAAGACTTTTTTCAGCCAGCACGTCTTGTTGACAATAGGCCCAGAGCTGTTCAAACAACGCGGGACTTTCGTGCCACAACCGGGGAATGGGCGGAACAGTTTTTACGCTTTGAGATAGCGCGCCAGTTCCGGCACAAGGCGTACACACGACTTTTCGAGTCGTTCCACGCCCCTTACACGTCGGGCACACGCCCGCGTTATGGGTATTCTGCCACGCTTGGATATCAGCCTTAAGTGGTTTCCGGGGGCTTGTGACTTTTCGCATCACGATATACCCGGCCTCATCTTTCTGAACAGAAAGATTGAGGGCACTGGTCGCGTCGTCTAATGCCCGAGGTAGGGAATGCACCGCTGCTTTTGCCGCAGAACAGCGCCACTGGTGAACGGGAACAGGGGGCCACCGAAATCGGGGAGTCATGATATTTGTCCAGATCCCCCGTTCAAACCACGCATTATGCGCCTCGACTAGGCCCCCAAAAAAGATCCAGTCAAACAAGTCGCAGAGGGGATCATCGTCTAATGATTCTTCAATGCCTAAATGCGGAAATGCCGGATGCCAGAGTACCACCGTTGATTCGGGCCACGAGGGAAGATGAAATGCCATGCATAATGGTTCAGTGGTGGGATCAAGAGAATAACGCCACGACCCACACTGCTTCAAATTGCAGGCAGAACGGGTTTCAAAGTCGATGGTGGCCCGAAGAGCCTTCATCGCCCCTCCAGGAAATCCACAATCCGTTGCGCGGCTTTCTCCCCCAACCGCCGACTCTTCCCATGCTCGTCAGTTGTGGTCAAGCTGGCCCAGTCCGTTAGCGCGCCCTGGCAGGCCCGGCGAATAGACCCCTCGAATCGTTGCTCGACGGCAAGGGACACCTTGTAGCCCACATCGGGCCATCTCATTACAGCTTGACGAAAGGCACTTACCGGCACGGGCGTTGGAGGATTGTACACCCCTAGATGAGACTTATGGCAATCCAAGTTTTCATCCGTCCACACCCGATACAACATCTCAATGTACTTCAGCGTCTCCTTGCGATTCTGCGTGTGGATAAAGTTCATCCCTCCGCGCAGATGTAGTACGAAGACCCGTTTCAGAAACTCCCCAACACTCATTGAACCCGGCATCTGTTTAAGCTGCCTATGCCCCGCACGCCGGAGGAGCATGCCTCGCTGGTTGAAGAGGAGTTCGCCCTCGACTAGCAAGTAGCGGAATTCGTAGGTTTCCACCATCCGAGGCACTTGGAGCCCCTGAAGGCGTTCGGTACGCATCGCCGCCACACACTCCCGTAGTTGCTTGAACTCAATCCCAATCGTGGCCGATACCCCGCCCTCGCCCCGGCCGATGAACTCGATATCGGCATCGATGCCCGGTGCGCCTGCGAGGGTAGCAGGGAGGCCCATCTTCTGTAACGGGAGCAATAGGTCTTTTGACCCTTCCCGATAGTCTATCTGAAGCATCCTAAGCCCAATCTTCTTCGGTACTTCCAGGGAAAACGAGCATTGAGAACTCAGTAAAAGTCATTGCGGCAAATCCCTCTTCAGGCCCGAATCGTTTCTCGGCCACATCTTGACCGCCCGGACCTCGCGCTTTCCCAACTTCAATAGCCCATGACCGAATCGACTGGCCCGTGTGATGAAGGTTCAAGTGAACCAACCCCTCCAACTCGCCAAACCCCTGCGAGATGCGCTTACCGGTTGAGGCGCCCTTCTCCCCACTCCCGTCCTTTTTCTGGATGGTCTTCCACTCGTCCTTCATGCCCTGGATGAGCCCGAAGTTGATATCAACCGCCTTCGGCATATTCATGTACTTGCGATACCGCTGGTTCAGTTGCGGGTAGTTGCGTGGCGCATCGTTCGGAGCGCCGAACTCCGCATACCTGAACAGCTCCCATAGGTCATTTTCTTTATCGATGAGAACTGTACGAGCGTGCTGGATGGCGTGCTCAAAGTCCGCACAAAACTCATCACGGAGGTCAATAGCCGTCGCTTGATCCAAGTCCTCAGTTGGCGACCAGTCGTACTCTTTGACGTAGATATCCTTGTCGTTCTGATACCGCTCGACCACGCCTTCTAGCCCTTTGTCGAAGGAGAACACGACAATGGGGCCAGGGGCTTCGAGGCCAAAGCTGGTCTTGCGGGAGCCGGGCTCCCCATACCCGCGCCAGATGAGGCGCTGACGGGCCTCGCCATCGGCCTTGGTGTAACGAGAGAAGAGGTTGCTGGTCTTAAACGTTGATGCCACTTAGAGGCCTCCAGTGGTAAGATAATGCAAGAAATACGCCAGCAGGTAGCCAATGGCGACGAAACCCAGCAGGCGGGCCATGTCATCCACGGTCTTCAGCGTGGCAAACACGATGGTGAACCACTGCTCGCGGTGATTAGGACTCATGGGCAAGCCCGAGCGGCGTAATCGTACACTGAATCCCCCCTTCGAGCTTCCAGCGATTTTTGCCCACCTGACACATGGCCATAATGCCCATGACGCCCTGAACCGGAGGTTTGGTTTCACAGTTACAGCGAAACAGGACAACGACGGTGGCGCCGATAACCTGTGCGGCCCCGATAATAGGCACAGTGGGCTGGTTTGGGGGTAATGGTGGGGCGGATGGGAACTTCATTTCAGCCTCTCTCGCAAATAGGGCTTACTACGGGCGTGGTTGATCATCATTCTATGACACTCTTCTAGTTCTTGCTGCGTGAACTCCAGATCCCATACAAGCAATTCTGGGACCGGAGGAGCATAATTCCCCACCACGAAAAACACATACAGCCGTGCTTTAGTCGTCCCCAGATTTCGTGCATAGAACTTCATCTGGGTCATATACTTATCGAATTTCGGAGGGAACCCATTACCGGGCTCGTGTGGCATGTCCTTGCTGGACATGGTGGTACACTTGTACTCCAACAGGACAATGCTCCCATCAGGACAGAATTCCAACCCGTCTGGAGAGTACGCAATGCCCTCTTTCGTCATAAACTCTGATGGGCGTTCCAGATTAGAGAGACGACGGACCAGCGCCTCCTCTAGGATGTGTTCCAGCATTAGTCCCATTTCGAGGTAGAGCGGATTAGGGGTCGTTCCGCGTTTGTACCGTTTGGGCTCAAGATCCTGGTACAAGTCGTTGTAGATTTCACTAGCATGCAGGCCGGGCGAGCGATAGCCGGTTGAAACGCCGATGATGTCTTCGAGACCATGTGCGATGGGGACTACTTTCACTTGTATACGTCCCGCACCCCTGGCCGACGCTTCCAGCTTTGATAGCAGTTGATGATCGTATTGGTACATGCCTGACACAAATCTGCCATTGGTGGCTCGCATCCGCGCTCGATAGGCATTTGAATCTCTGAAAACCGCAAGGGATCTTCAGGGCGCGATTGCCTCCCGCATTTGTCACACTCAATCAGTTGTTGCCGCATGTCGTTGCTCCGTCGTAATTGGACCCGCCCGCCAGCCTGTAGGGCCTTAGAGCGGTAAAGTTGGCCGATTTTTCTCCCATCTTCGGCTCACAGATGCATTCAGTAGAGTTTCAAAACATCCTGATTTTAGAGTGAAACCCCTCGGAGATAGTAAATCGAGGCAAGGCTCTGGGGCTTTCACCCATCAGCCGTATAAGGTACTGAGTGCATAACACCACCTTACCCCGAAAGTTGGCAGTCTCGATTTACGGGTGAGACTGCTGCCAGAGAGCCCCGGAGTGGCGGCGTGTAGGTATTTGTGAGTCCCGCCTAGCCTTTCGGGACACCGAGCCCGCCTACCGCCTACCGTTAGGCCAGGCTGATGGTCTGAGACTTATCACTCGCATCATAGAGCACGCCGTCCACACTCGCCAGATACGCATCATCAAATAGCAGCTTGATGACATCCGGGCGCTGGGGGTTGTCGCCCAGCTCCTTCATAATCGCCATACGGAGCTTGTTCTTGGCGATGGAGCCGTCCTTGGTGCTGCCGAGGATATCTGTCAGAGTCGAGTTCGCGAGTTCCTGAAGTTCCTCGCTCGGGCTTGCCTGGATCTTACCATTGGCCTTGCTCATCGGCTTCGTGGCGACCTTGGTGGTTGTGACCGCCTTGCTGGCGGGCTTGCTAGTGCCAGGCAATCCCAGCACATGACTCACCTGCGTACTCGTCTGGTCGAACTCGCGGCCCTTGAACTTACCCTTGCTCACCAGACGCTTACGTGGCTTGCCGGTCTTCGCGTCGATCTGCTGGACCTGGATGAAGCGCACCCGCGTGCCCACGATGGCTTCGTAGTTGATCTCGTCCTCGGACAGATTGGTCTCCGGGAACCCTGCCTCGACCAGACTGGCGACGAACTTGCCGAAGTCGGTATTGGCCCCAATCTCGAATCCCGCCTCCACGGGGGTCAGGGTCAAGCCGTCGTCACTGATGTCGAAGTTGTCGGCATTCCCGGCCCAGACGGGTTCGAGAATGTCTTCGTCCGCGCCATCTACCCGCGCCGACAGCACGAACCACAGCGAGTTGAAGTCCGACTTGCGAGTGGGCTTATTCTCGCCCTGGAACGGAAACACGGTCGTGAACTCGTAGCCCGTGATCACCCCGTCTACCCCATTCAGCCTGCCGCCACTCTTTTTGAACGAACTCGGTCTTGCTCCCATGTGTCACACACTCCTTCATTTTAGGTTTACGGCCGTGCCACTACAAGATGCAACAGGGGTGCCATACGCTGCGTGTACACCAGACCACTAGCAGTAGGGGAGTTGGAATAGGTTCCACACCGCCAACCCGGCCCCTGCCCCAATACCCCACCACAGGAGCGCCTTAGCGGTGTGCGGGGATACTTTGTGATGTCGCCAGATCAGGACGGTTACGAGCAACACTGCCCCTGTTTTGAGACTCACCATGCCAGGCCAGCTCAGCGAGGCCATGACGGGGTTCAGCTCCTCACAGCCCCGACCCAGAGCCAGGAAGGTAGTGAGCAAATCGCCCGTTTGAGCTAGCCACATCAAGAGTACGAGTGGGATCATAAGGGCAATCCCGTAGTGATACTCGTCACCATTCACATCCTCTTTTCCTACTCTCTCAATCTCTTGCAGGGGGTTCCTACGGAATCCCCCCTTGCTAGAGAAACTGAAATTTACCCCTTTTTCACCTTTTTCGCATGCCAGTGATACGTCTCTCGACCCCTCGGTGTGAACGCATACTTCCCATGTCCTGCTCCTCGTATCGCCTTGAGAGATAACAAGTTATTACGATATCGGGCATACGAGGAAGGGTTCAATCCCGACTCGATACGCCATGCCTCTGAGTTAAAGGTCTCTTTTTCCGGGTCTTCCACGCGGCCCGCCCACAATAGCAAATCTATTAAGGATTCTGATGAAATTTCCAAGGGAACTTGAGGTAACTTGTGAGAAATCTCCCCTGAAATTACCAAACTTTGGTGAGAACTTGAAATGGCAAGTTTCCGTGGCCTGGCGCGTGGGTTGTCTCGTTGTTTGTCATTCAATAATTGGACTTCAATCAGGAGACCTTCCTGCTCTTTCCCCGTGATCGAGTACATCACGTCCACATTGCCCCGCAAGGCCGTATGCCCTCGCTCCTGGACGCCGCCCTTGTTGGTATGGTGGACGATGAGCACGGCGGCATTCTGGTTCTGACTCAACGCTCTCGCATTGGCGACGAAGGCTGCCATGTCCGGCCCGTTCTCGTCCCCACCGCCTAAGAATTGGCTCAGCGTGTCGATCACAATGAATCCAGGCTCTAGCCCTGGTTCGGTGCGTTCGTCGCTCTGGAAGCCTGCTAGCACGTCCTGGAGGTCATTCACCGCTTCATCGTCAATGAGGGGCAACGGCCTGCATTGGAACCAAATCGGCATCGACGGCACATCCACGTCCGGGTGGATAGCGAACCACGCATCCACCCGTTTTTGCAACGACGCCCCACCTTCACCAGCCATATACAGGACGGGGGTCCGCATGGTGGGATAAACCCCCAACCACGGCACCCCGGCGGCGATACTCAAGGCCCAATCCAAGGCGACAAAGGACTTGCCCACGTTTGGAGGGCCGTAGAACACCCCCACCTCTTGCTCGTGGATATGGTCAGTGATAAGCCAGCGCGGCTCCGGTAGGCGTAAGAGGTCGGGAGCATTTAGCAGGTCAATCGTGTAGTTCACTTATGCACGCTCCTGCAAGGTCTTAGTACGTACTAGGGGTTTCGCGTGACAGGGGCACGTGCACTTCATGGTTTTGCCATGCGGGAGGCGCACGATACCATACGTGTCGCACCCGTCATGGGTTCCTGCCTTGCACATGCCGCTAAGGCGGTCCACTACTGTACCCACCAGAGATAGCTCAAGAGACTGAGCAATCCTGCCCACCCCACCCCTCCTACGATCCATGTTCGCTGCATGTAGACCCGGAGTTTGATCGTGTTCTGAAATGCCATCGTCGCCATGCCCCTCGTTTTGGCATGCTCCAGGGACACCAGGCGCCGATATTCGTGCTTCGTCTCACGTGCGGCTTTGCGTGCGTCAGTCATGCGATCCTCCAGGGGCCGAAGTTGGCCGTTACTGTAACGTTTTCTCATAATGGTGACATGCCTCCAGCAGTTCATACACAAAATCAAAGGCGTCTTGAATTGCACCCCACAGCGGATCATCGATACAACACGAATTGCAAACTCCCTCAATGGCATCCATTCGTGTATGAATTTCCTGCATGCGTTCGGTTGTCATTTTTGTGCGTTGTCTCATACCTCGTCATCTCTCCTTCCATACCGAATGTAACTCTCGTCCTCGGTATAGGACGCATCGAACATCCGATGTCCGCTCATGGGAACAGCATCACTAATCAGCACCCCCGCCCACGACTTGCCGGGGATGCGCTGGGTCTGGAATGGCTGGCGGATCAGCCGTTGCCGGGCCTCGTGGGACATCAAGGGAGGGGAGCACCTCGGTACCAATGTTGTCCCAATGGACTGAGAGGGCCGGATAGGCGCAACCGAAAGCTCCTGAGTCGCTGAGATGCTGGAGTATCTGGACCTGCTCGTAATACATTTCACTTGTGGGGCGGACGGTACAACTAGGGATTGTCGCCTGGATCCTACCATGTCGTCGGCTCCGTTCGGGTTTGAGGGGTGGTGAGAGTTCAAAGAGGGTGCCCTGCACGGGCTGTGTTACCATCGTGACAACTATGGAATGATCGCGCGAAATCCCCAGATAGGATGATCGAGTAGTTGATGTATCTTCGAAAGGTGGGAGCCAGTAGAGATACGGGAAAATGTTGTCGGGCATCCTTACACTACCCATCCCATGTCGCCAAAGATGTCTCGAAACAACTGCGGCTTGTTTCCTGCGTAAATCAGCATGGACGCGAACTTGCCCGGCCCCGGCATAGGGGCGCCATTGAGCCAGAACTTTGGCCTGCCCCGCAGGAAACAACGGACAGGAAAGTGTATTACATAATCATGAAACCATGCGGTATCTGATTTGGCGGGAACAAGCCCAACAAATTGATCGAATTGGGTTGTTCCGGATGATTGAATCGGTAAGAGAAATTCCTGAAAGGCTTTATGCATCCACGGCTCGATGTTGTACGGCGACATGCTATGAGGCGGGTTCATAAACACCAGTCGAGATCCCCGCCACGAGCACGCAAGCCCGTCACTGCCGGGACTTCCATAGTAACTGAATCGCGCATTGACCATCGAGGCGATGTTGCTGCACGGGTCGAGCCCAATCCCGCGTGTCGGGTCCAGCAACCGGATCTTGTCGAGCAATTCGGGTGGTGTGTTGAAATTGTGGTCTGACAAATCCCCGCCCCTCCGGTTTCTGTGGCCCGTTGGCCCCTGCCCCCTGTAAGCATACGGCGTGCCAATGACCGATTCGGTTGATGTGTGTCTCGATTCAGCACACGCAAGCATACTTCGTGCCAACCCAGTGTGCCGCAGTGGAACACGGGTGCTAAGTAGTTCCAATCGTTATGGTTGCAGGATGTGTGCCAGGGTAGAACAGGCGTGTTCTGTTTTGTGGAACAGATTGCCAGGATTCACGCTGAATCGGGCGTATTATGGCCTGTTTTCGTTGGCATGGTGACTGCATTCCTAGTTGTCGGACATTCGACTAGAAAAGAGGACAACCAAACATGGTTACAGGCGATACACCGGTCATCATTGCAGATACCTTAGTCCAGCTTGCACGATTGGGGACTATCGGCTATGCGATTCACAATACCCGCGTGTTCCTACTCCGCTGGATTGATCGGCATCCTGAACCTCTATTCCCCCGACGCACACCGGCCGAGATCCAGGTTGATGAGGCACGCGATTCGGGTGGCGGGTCGTTTCTACCGCCACAGGGATTTCCCGACCGATCGGGCCTAGGACTAAGGACACCATGAGCAATAATGCTTGTAGCGAGTACTGCGGCTATTGCGGCCGATGCGAGGACAAATGGGTACCTTTCGAGTGTGCCTACTGTAACATGCCGTGTGAGAACGATACCTACTACCCGTATTGCGGCCCTATCTGCGCCCTAGACGCAGAACAGTATAGCGAAGAGGACGCGTTATAATGGGCAAACGTGGCCCAAAGCCTACTGAAATACCACACGTGCCCACACCACATGAGAGCTTGGAGGCATTTTGCTGTGCCCAGATAGCCCGCATTGAACAGCGATTGTGGTATCGATACGGGATGGATGCGCCCAACCGCGACAGTAAGCGGACAGTGATACCCCAGAATGACCATATTACACGATTAAACCTGGCTGAGTGCTTTTACGATCACAAGAGGTAACCCATGATAACCGGCCTCCTTTTGATTTTCTACTCGCTCCTATTCGGCGCACTCATCGGCCTGAAGCTGAGGTAACGCGATGCCCTACTGGCGACACGAAAAAGGCATGGAAGCGGAAACGGGCGAGGCGTTTGATACCGCCGTTGCCGCACGTGAAGGCATCAATCCGAAAACGCATCTCGTGACCTTCATTGCAACAGGCGATGAGAACGCACAATGGCATGCGCGCGAGAGCGATCGCTTTGATCGGGGTGAGTATATTCACGTACCCTGGCACCACTATGTAATTTACGGGTCGTCGTTTTACTCCCATTTCAGCCATCTTAGCATCTCACACCCCGGCTTGATTACCTACACCAAGTCAGATGAACATGGGGTGCAAGATCGGCAAACACGCATTAAACCTGGCCGGTATCTGGCCGAATACTACAGTGAGCACTTTACATCGGTTGAGATAGAAGACTACATTGCCAAGTGTAAGGCCGACAACCTGAAACTGAAGATCGCACGCACGGCTGACGAGATTACCGCCGTGTACAAGGGTAATGGCCCGCGATCCTGTATGTCCCCTGGCCCGCGTATGCGAACGCATCCGTGCGCCGTATATGGCGATAGTGACCTGGCAGTCGCTTACCTTGGCGACCTCGACGACACCATTACCGCCCGATCCGTGATCTGGCCCGAAAAGAAAACCTATGTAAGGCCGTATGGTGATGTCGCCTTCTTGCGCCAAGTGCTCCGCAGTGAAGGCTACACACAAGGCAGCAGCGAAGGCGCCCGCGTGCGATTGATTGAGCGAAATGACGCAATCATCATGCCCTACGTTGATGGGATCTCGCACGGATCGATTGATGGAAAGTGGATCGTGCTCGACAATGAAGGCGATGTGTCCTGCGAAGAAACGACGGGATACGCCAGGGCGCCGGATTGCGACGAAAACGACGATGAGGATTCTTACGTTTGCGATCATTGCGAACGTGATTACAATCGGCGCGACGAAGGCGATGATACTCATTGCGGCCAATGTCTCGACAATATGCAGGTGTGTGACTCGTGCCATGATCGCGGGTGGAACGATCTTTCGAGCGTGGGCGATGAGTATTGGTGCGAGTCATGTATCGATCATGCGACGATTTCGTGCGCGTATGAATATATCCGCACTCGCACCGAAGGTGACAACGCGGGCGCCGGATCACTGGCCCAGTGCGAGGAAACGTGGATCGAACAGGGCGAGTTTACCGACGACGAGCACGAGCAACGAGAACGGCTGCATGTGACGCACCTCTGCCGTGAGCACGCGTGCGGTCGCCAGATATGCCGACATTGCGATGTTTTGTTTGATGATGATGGTATGGCGTGCCCGTCATGTGGGTTGTCGGTTCGATGCACGAACACATACAACCTGTTCGTTCACTTCGAACGACCCTATATTGAAATAGTGCCCGTATTGCACGATTGCACTCCTTTAGAGGAGAGTCCATTCTAATGACACCTATTGGCCTACTGCTCGACATGCTCACGTATCGGCGCCCGGCAGGGAGTCAAACGGAAGCAGACTTTATTGACCGCTTCATTGTGCCACTTGGCACCATATGTGACGATTACGGTAATCATCATGTCTGGATTGCCAATCCAGACGGATCGCCAAGTCGTATGCTATGGTCCTGCCACACTGATACCGTGCATGATAGGGCTGGTAAGCAAACAGTTCACTATGACGCGACGATGGGGGTGATCGCCTTGTCAAAACGCTCAAAACGCGGTAAGTGGGTTCCGTTTGCTAACGGTGTTAGTCGTGACTCTAGTAACTGCCTAGGAGCCGACGATACCGCTGGCGTGTTCCTGTGCATGGGCATGATCAAAGCCGGTGTGCCGGGGCACTATGTGTTCCACTATGGCGAAGAGATGGGCGGTCAAGGATCGGGCGATCTGGCGCGTTACGAGCCTGCACTATTGGCCAATGCCGACATAGCGATTGCCTTTGATCGGCGCGGTAGTGGCGACATCATCACGCATCAATTCGGGCGCCGATGCGCCAGTGAGGCGTTTGCTGAGAGTTTGGCAGCAGCTCTCTATGCGGCCGATCCTGCACTTGATTATCGCTCATGTCGCGGGAGCTACACGGATACGGCTGAATACATGGATCACATACCCGAATGCTCTAACCTCTCTGTTGGATATGCGAACGAGCATAGCGCGAACGAGATTCTGTACTCACACCACACCTTCCGTCTACTGGCCGTGATGATCAAGCTAGATGTTTCGGCACTTGTGGTGACTCGCGTGCCGGAGCCTGAGTGCGCGCCGACGTATAGCTACGTGGTGCACGATCACGACGATCGTACGCTCTGCACCTGCGGCCATGCACAAGGCGATCACTGGCCGCCGCAGGGCGATTGCACATGGTGTCTGTGTGACGGATTCGAGTCAGAAGACGATTCGATGCAGGATGCGCCACCTTATGTAGACGACTACCTCTATCCTGAGTATGCTGAGGTACAAGCGGCGCTCAGTTTCGCCCACAGTCGGCCACCGATTGACCGCCGTTGTTTTCCTCACGGCCTTATTATCCCGTGGAACAAGGTGTAAATCATGGCATCACATCCGGCATTCCAACGTAGGCACTATACGCAAGTTGCGGCCCTGCTCCGCACGATGCTTGATACCCGCCGCGACTTGTTTGGGCGTTCCGACATGGCGGAGATTATCGACCGCTTTGTTGACGTGTTTGCGGACGATAATCCGCGATTCAAGCCTGAGAGGTTTCGCAAGGCAATCTACCGAGATGGAGTCGCTTAACCATGTATGTAATAATTGGCGTATCAAAATACGGAAATGAAGTGAGCGACTGTGCCGACACACGAGAAGAGGCATTGTATCTTAGGAATGAATATCGTGATGCATTCGGCCCTGGGTGGGATATCTATTTTCGCAAGCGGCGCATTTCGGACGACTTAGACGACTAGGGGCAATTACGCCCATTTCACAAGGGAGAGTCAGATGTATGTGTTGAAGCTGGGAATGGATTACTGGTCGGTTACGGCGGGTGATCAATGGGTTGACTCACAGCGGTTGGCATTGCGCGTTGCGTCGGATGAACGCCTGATACCCGTCACACTGGCGCGGTACTTTGGTGCAGATGCCCGTTACGTCAAGCTGCGCCCGCGTATGTAACCGTTGGGCTCTGGGCCGATATCTGCGCTGTGATCAACTGGGGCGGGTATCGGCCATTCTACACCTTGTGACGGTATCGTCTAACTGGACTAGGACACTCAGGAGCTATCCTGGGTGATGCAGGTTCGAGCCCTGCTACCGTTACCACTTACTGAGTCGCCCATGATGTCACCACACGAGGACAGATTGATCACACGAGAGGACAGACGACGATACTACGAGGAAACGTACAAACGGGGTATTTGCCGATTTTTCGCGGAAAAGACCCGCGTCGAGACAGCACTGCTCGACGTTCGGCGTATGGCGTTACCACCATATACGCCAGCGGAGCATCATATGACTGTATGGCTTGTCATCAATGTGAGTCCGACAAAGGACGACGTAGTGTCCATCTGGACGACAGAAGTCTTGGCAAAATCGGCTGTTCTTTACCACACACGCAATCGGCCGGGTCAGCGGTATGCGGTAAAGGCGTGGATCGTTGATGTTCCGACAACACAGTGGGACTGATACCACTATATACGCCTTGCCGCATAATAAGGTTATGACCCTTCGGTCATCTGCCCTAATGAATCAGAAAGATCGCGAATTAACCGCCGATTTGCTGCTGATTGCCCAAATGCACCTGCTATTCGTGGCCTGTAATCCGCCAATCCCGAATGCCTCAGTCAGTGAGACCTTGCAGCATTATGCGAGTGAGTGCGTGCGGCTCCGTGCGCTACTCATGTCGGCTGATCGCTAGAGTCGTCGTCGGCTCGCTGCTAGTCTTTCGTCTCTGAGGTTAACACGTCATTCCTCAATCCGCCTGGCCGCACACAGTGGCGCCGCAACCGCGCGCGTCACCTAACACGCGTATCATCAATACCTTAGCTCGTGTGCACGTGGCGCGCGCCTGTGTACGTACGTAGTGTGATCATGAGACGCAGTCTCAATACTTTAGGTGGGGGACCCCCTTTTTGGCAGGCCGGGGGGTGGGGCGCGTAGCGGTCACTGCGTAAAAATTTTTATGTAGGAATATCTGAATAGATGCCCCATTTCTGGTCAAGCAGATCAAGCACGAGTTGAAGCGTTGGCAGGTCGATTGGGATGGGGAACCATTCGGGGTGCTGAGGCATCGCTGCGATGGTATTCGCAAGGCATGGGGGGCAGAAGTGCTGATAGCCGTACCCGAAGGGATTGAAAGAGCGGCGCCCGAGTGGAATGGTGGGGTGTACAGAACAGTAATGAATCCGAGCACATTCCTCGGCAGTGGGGAGAGGCAAAGCAGCAAGGCACATAGACACTCCTAATTATTTGGGGTTGATTGGGTGGGGTTTGGACATGATCGACATGTTGGTGGTGATGTGTCGATTGTTTAGGAATTTCTCGACCAATCGCTCCCAGCCCCATGGGCGGAAATGCTCGGTCACGGTGCCACGTTCAAGGATTTGGCTGCGCTCGGCCGTGCCGTCGCCGACGAGCACTTCGTAGCGGTAATCGGACCAATCGGCCAAGGCGCTGATGTTCCGAAGGACGATAATGAGGGCCATTAAAAGAGTTTCTTTCCTTCGCCTCGGACCACCGCCAGGGCCTTCTGGAGCGCCCGCAGGGACTTGCGGCCAGGTGATTGGGTCATGCGCGAATGCTCCCCGTGGGGCTTCTCATGCAGGTTGGCAGGCGCGTTGTCCTTCTTATTTTCGTTCAAATGGTCAATGTCGTGGCCGGGCTTGACGGGGCGACCCAGCTTGACGGCTGCGACCTTCCGATGTGATTCAGACTTCCTATCACGCATGTGTGGTGCCTTTTGGCGGCTCGGCACAGCCTCGCCGCCTACTGATGGAGACCCGCCAACGCCTCCAGGGCCACTGGGGTATAGTGTATCACTTCGACACTGACATTGATGTAGCGCGGATCGCGTTTGTGACTCGTCGGGGCATCCGCAGGCGACATGACGTGCTGCCGATGGATATGTCCATGGACGTTCGCCTTGGCCCGCCCGAGACTCCCAGGATGCACTGGGTAGTGTGTCATCAGGTAGCCATCGAGCATGTTCTGCCCCTTGACCTTCTCAAAGAACTGAAGATACCACTCAGCCTTTCCGTGATCGTGATTGCCCAGTACGAGGCGCTTGTGCCCGTTGAGCCGTCGTAGGAGACGGGCGGCGGGCTCCATGTGTTGAGGCTGTCCACGGAGCATCGTCACATCGCCGAGATGATACACATGATCTGAGGGCGTGACGATAGCATTCCATCGAGCAATCATGGCTTCGTCTGCTTCACGAGCATCGATGAATTCCCGCCGAATACGCTGCCCTGCTTCGTCCACAAACGTATAGATGTTTTCATGGCAGAAATGCGTATCGCTAATGACGAAGAGGGTCATCGGATGCTCGGAAGGTAGTCCATGTAATCCCACAGGTACGCACAGGGGGTACAGACGTACCCAATTTGGGTACCCCCAAGCCACTGCTGCACGGTCAGAGTCGTGCCGCACTCGCCACAGCTTTTACGCCTGCGTGCCCAACCCATAAATCCACCGGTCCCTAAAACGGATCATGCCCGACCAGATGAGCCCTTGTCGCCAGCATTCTCGATGCCATTCATGCCAGAATCCGCCAAAGAGGACTGGACGGGGATTGAGGCGTCTATGCGCCGTCATCCTCAGCCAACGATGGCCCCAGCTCTCGGTACAGGATATAATTTGTTTCAACACGGGCCAACTCCAAATCAGCGATATGATCGCCAAAGTCCACTGCCGGGCAAAACGCGGGAATGCCTGGTTGGTGGGAGAACCGTTCCAGCTCCGATGAACAACCGGCGATCTCCCGAAGGCCGTTCAGGCGGACGACGACCACCCGCTTATCCACCTGAGTAGCCGGTCTTGGCAGTGAATTTCCCCTTCACCGTGAAGTTCGGGGCCGAGGCAATCCGCTCCATGAGGGTTTTGCACTTTGGGCATGTATAGCCATGTGCATTGACGGCCAGATCGGGCACCTTGGCGTTACAGGCCGGGCAGAAGTAGTCGTGTCGTGGCATGGCTACGATGTCCTTGGCGGAGAATACGATGGGTGAACGGGGCAAAATAGATTAATCGCGCATGTGCAGATTATGCCGGTCGATGATCCGGTGTAGGTGGGCGGCGGGCAGTCGCATGTCATCGAAAGGTCGCTATGGACTTTCTGGCAGCGAGGGCAAATCCAGGGCATATGATCCTCCGCAATCCTACTTGCAACTTCCATGCCATCCTGCGACAATAAGAAGGGGGTGAGTAGTGTCTCGTTCTGAGTCTCAGCGTACTGCGCGTCGGCGTGGTCGTCTCCGTATAGGAGCACGTAAACCCGCGTCCGATAGCCCTGTGGTTGCACCGGCATCCCTCCCTCTGCCGGGGACTGAACAGACATCACTCACCCTTCTTCCCAACTTCGGCATCTGCGAGCGGTGTGGGGCGCGATTCCTGTCCAAGCGGAAGGAGTGTCCGGTGCGTGAGTGCAGGCACCCCGCGCCTGCAAGCGCCATGCCAGATAAGCCGACCGGATTGGCCGAAGACTCGACCATCCGGGAGACCGCCATCAAAATTTATCTCCTGCGGGCCGCAGGACAGTCCGACGAACAGATTGCCCAGATTGTCGGACTGAGTACCAAAACACTGTCCAGTTATGTGTACAAAGCGGGCAAGATGGGCTGGCTCGATGACTTCCTGCATGACCCCCGTGAGCGTCTTGAATATTCCATCATGCACAAGGTGGTGCGAAATCTTGACCAGAGTCTCGACAGTGAAGGGGTGCTTCAGACGGGCATGCAGGAGCGAACCGCCGTGGCGCTCAAGATTGCCGAAGGGGCCTTGTATCCCCGACTCCAGCAAGGGGCCGGGCAACAGAACTCGATGCTAATGGGGATCAAGATTGAAGTCGTCGGGGGCGAGCCGCAGAAGATCCGCGAAGGGACGGTCATCGAAGCGCCTGCGTACGTTGAAGACGGGGCCGAGTAGTGGCATATCTCAAGAAATTCGCCGTACGTCTACCGCCGGGGTGTGGGGCAGATCGTGACAAAGAACTTTTGTACAATGCGTACATCCATGATCCCGACAAGGGTTTCATGGCGGCTCGCCGGAAACGCTTCTGCCTGAACTGCAAGACCATCGGCTCGATGGACGTGAATTGCCGGTTCATCTGCGTGAAGTGCTTGACCACGCACGATACCAACTTGACGGCGCCTCGGCTCTACGATCGCCTCCTTGTCCTCTCCGGGCGCGGCGGGGGCAAGACGCTCGCGGGCGCCCATGCCATGCTGGAAGAAATGCAGACCCCGAACTCTATTTTGTGGGTGATGGGGCCGAACCATAAGTGGCTGCATGACTCCACCTTCCCCACCCTCGTGCGCCTGATTAACCCTGAGTGGGTCGATCACTGGGATGGGGAGCACATGGAACTCAAACTGAAGAATCAAACGCTCGTAGCCTTCCGGTCGTTGGAAGACCCGGAGCGAGCACGAGGTCCACACGGGGTGAGGGTGGGCTGGTTCGACGAAGCGGCCCAGTGTCCTGAACGCGCCTACGACGTATTCATTCCGACGCTCGCCGAAGCCGCAGGTATCGTCGTGGCCACCACGACGGTGCTGGGGTTCGACTGGACTTACGACCGTATCGAGAAGGAAGCCTCTCGCGGCGAGCCCGGATTCTGGTTCATCAAGTACTGGACGGAGGAGAACCCGCTGTATCGGAAGAATCCCGTGATGATGCGCGACCTGGAGCGGGCCAAGCGCACATCGACCCCCGAGTTCTACGCTCAGGAGTATCGGGCCGAGCGCCGGATTGGTACGACCCTCATCTACAACTACAAGCAAATTGAGGACCAGACGCTTGTGGACGACAAGGCTGTGCAGGCCGTGCTCCCTGAATGGCCGCAGATTGACTCGACACGTCATGTGCTCGTCGGGCTCGACTCGGGTGCGGACCATCCGTTCGGCGCGGTCCTCATTATCATTACCCCGGCCGGGCTCGTCGTTTGCGGCGAGTACCTGGAGCGCATGCAGGCAATTTCGCAGCACCTTGCGCCAATTTCGCACCGCTTTGGTATCTCCCGCTTTTCCCCCGACAACATTACCTGGGCCGCGAACCGCAACGAAGCCAACCTGCGCCTCGAATGGGGCCTCAAAGGCATTGTGGTGCAGCCCGCCGAGTCCAAGCATGAAGTCGGTAACCAGCGGGTCAACTCCTGGCTCCATACGAAGCAGATTTGGTTCGTGAAATCCCACTGCCCGCGTACCATTGAGCAGATGCAGGCGTATCGGTATGCGCCCAATATTGGGTCTGATGGCCAGAAGAAGAAAGAACAGGTCTTCAAGCTGAAGGACGAGTTACCGGACTCGATCCGCTACGCCTTGATGGCCTTCCCGGAGCTACCGGACCCCGATAAGCCCCAACTCTCCGACAGGGAACAGGCCCGCTGGAATGCGCTGGACGAGCGGAGTCGTTACGAGATCGAACGGGTACGGGAGTTCAACAAACAGCAGGCGGGTGATACGGAGTTTGACGAGAAGACGCATGGCCCGATTGGGGAGTTCTGGGGACCGATGGAAACGACCTCGTGGATGGAAGGGTAAGTGCGGTATAATTAAAGAACACGGCTTCAAGCAAGGACCGTGCCAACCCTTGAGGGAGGGAGAGATCATGTTACTCAGTCGCAAAGTGTACGACGATTTGCGCTACGAACTCGTGAAGACACAGCAAGAAGCCGCCGCCACCAAGATCACGAATGCCCAGCTCGCCACCCATCTAGAGTGGTTGGAGCGCAGGCTGATGCAGTTGGAGTTGGAGCGGGCACAACTGCTCAAACGCTACATGAATATCGACATTCCGGTGCCAACCGTCGAATCCGTCGAAGACATGCCCGATATCAACAGCACGATTGACTTCAGCGACGTGGGCGACGAGATGGCCGCTAAGCTGGGAATCAACTGGCGCCCTGACGGCACCGCGCACTACTCGAAAGCATAATCTATGCCAAACGATCTCACTACGCCATTCGATGTCGCTGAGACGCGCCGCCAGTCGATGACCGTGCCAGGGCCGGGCGTCGAGGCCCCTGTCGAGCCCGAACCCCAGTACAGCGACGAGGAGTTGTTGGCGTTGTGGGAGGATATCCGCAAGGAATCCCTCGCCCCGCGTCATGCGTTCGAGATCCAGTGGCGGCGGAATATCTACTACATCCTGTTCCGTCAGTGGATTGAGTACATCTCGGGCCGTGGGTGGAAGGACAAGCGCATCGCCTCGTGGATTCCCAAGCCTGTCACTAACAAGTGTAAGGAAACCATCCAAGCCATTCGCGCCGTATTCACGGGCATCAAGCTGGGCGTAAATGTGCGGCCTAATGGGGCTGATCCAAAGAACGTGAGTGCGGCGGCGACCGCCGACGACCTGGCGCCCGTGCTGCACGAAGCCCATTGCATGAACTCTGTGCTTTCGGAGTTCGACTTCTGGCTCATCGCCACGGGCAATGCTTTCCTGCACACCTTTGTAGACTACGATATCAAGCACGGGAAGATCGATATCCCCTACGAGCAGTGCGTCGGGTGCGGGGAAATCTACTCGACTCCCGAGATTGACGAGGCTGATGGGTGTCCGGGGTGTGGGGCGAAGCAGTTCACCCCGGCGCTTGACGAGCAGGGTGTGCCTGTTGTCGAGACCAAGATCAAGGCCAAGACCACGACTCTGGTGCTGTCTCCGCTGGAGATTGCCTTTCCGAACACGTATGCCCGCTTCGAGGACTTGCCGTATGTCGTGCGGCTGCGGTGGAGGACCAAGCGGTACTTCGAGTCCAACCCGGCGCTCAAGAAGCTCGCCGATGCGGGGAAGATTTCGTGGCAGAAGTCTCCGACTGACGAGAACCTGAATCTGTTTCAGTCGCTTGCCCAACACAATGACTTGGGGATTACGTCGGTCGGATACGTGTCCAGCGGGCGATCTGCTGACGAGGATGGCATCTCAGAATACGAAGTGTGGATGAAGCCCACGGAGACCTACCCCGAAGGACTCGTGTTCCGAGTCTATGGTGAGTCTGCGCCGGTCATCGCACGCTTGGAGGAGCAAGAGGCCCTTCCCGGCCCGCTGCCCTACAAGGACGCGGACGGACAACCCCTGTTCACCTTCACGCACGCGGGCTACGAGCATGTCGGCGGGCGCATTCTGGCGTCGGGGCCGATTGATGCCATCATCCAGAAGCAGGATTTGCTCAATCAGCTCGATAGCATGATCCTCCTGATCATCCAGCGTATGTCCAACCCGGTCTGGATCACGCCGAAAGGTGCGGAGATTCAGAAGTTTACGGGGATGCCTGGGCTGATCCTCCGATACAATCCGGCCGTCTTTGGTGGCACGGCGAAACCGGAGCGGATTGCGGGCGAAAGCCCACCTATGGGGCTATTTCAGCTCCGCGAACAGTACCTTCACGACATCGAGGACGCGGCAGGCACATTCGACATCATCAAGGGGGCGAAGCCAGCAGGTGTTGCAGCCTTTTCGGCCATGCAACTTCTCGTGGAGCAGGCCCAATCGCGGTTTGCGCTTGTCTTCCAGTCCAGGGGTGATGCGTACAAGGACTGGTTCAAGTTCGCGATTGAGCTGGAACGTGAGTTCGGCCCTGATGAGCGCACCAGGGCCATTCTGAGCCCGGCACGGACCTGGACGTTCGATACCTTCAAGCGTGCGCAGCTCCAGGGCTCCTTCACCATTATCGTGGAGAATGGCTCGACGGCGCCGAAGACCAACCTGGGTATGCGGGCGGCGACCGAGCATGCCTCGCAGCTCGGGATGCTGAACTTGCAAGACCCCGACGTGCAGTACGAGGGGCTGAAGCTGTTCGGCTTGACTCGCATGGTGCCGACGCTCGACATTCATGTCCAGGCGGCGCTCCAGAAGCAGGAAGCCTTCGAGACATGGGTGATGAATCCTCAGAATGTGCAGCAGTTCGCTATGCAGGCACAGCAGCAGATGCAGGGATACCAGCAGCAACTTGTCGGGGCACAGAACCCCGAAGCCCCGATGCCACAACCACCTGCGCTGCTGGCCGGGACGCCGCTCGAATGGTTCCCGTGGTACGACCCCATCATCCACCGCCAGGAGTTGATGAAGTGGGCCAACTCTGACCGGATGCGGGAACTCTTTACCGCACAGCCTGCGGGTCGCAAACTCGTCACCCTGCATTTGCAGGAAATCGAGGGCGTGTTGGCGCAACAGGCGGCTCAGCAGATGGCGATGCAGGCCGGGCCGAAGCTGGGCGGGGCCGGGAAGGCGATGGGCAATAGCAATCGTGAGTCCACATCCGGTAATGAACCGCGAGGCAGTGGTCAAGGCGCCCAGAATGCCGGGCCTGCCTAGTCTTGCAACACTCGTGCCAGTCTAGTATACTTGTGAAGGAGGCAGTGCAATACGTGTACCGCTTTCAGCATCCCGGACTCTACCGGGTCAACAATTGGAGTAGCTGAAATGCCAGAACCCATCGTGGGGACACCAGCAGCCGGAACCCCCGCACCGGCACCCGTCGTCGCAACCACACCGTCACCGGAACCGACCCCTTCTCCGAATCCCCCGGAACCCGCACCGGGCACCAAAGGCGGCGATGATTGGGAGAAGCGATTCAAAGGTATCCAGAGTGATTTAGCAACTGAACGTAAAGCGCGTCAGCAGTATCAGCAGCAACTCCA
>ERZ1292637.384-Hain-H14-01um-R3-384-length-28106-cov-4_pt1 | contig 28106 bp, 46 predicted proteins | sample MGYA00564405_ERZ1292637 | MGnify/ENA primary metagenome ERZ1292637 (study PRJEB36523, sample SAMEA6512645) | groundwater metagenome | collected 2019-01-09 | study: AquaDiva: Metagenomics assemblies of 32 groundwater samples | reverse complement strand
TCGCCCATGTCGTTGCACTGAAGCGGGCTGACGACGTTTCCCTGGCTGTCGTAATCGACAGGGATAGTGAACTTTATAGTGCGGTCCCGGCCCATCTCATCTTTGCCGTCGCGTACCTTCTCTTCCTGCCGCGTTTCCGCGACCACTGCGTCGCGAGCTGCATTTGCTTCTGTGATGTCCTTGAACATATCAATCTCCTATTCGTCCCACCAGGCTCCGACCACGAAGTCCTCTGTCCGCGAGGCGTGTAGAGCCTGCAAACCGAGACCAGCGCCAACTGTGGCGGCGTGAGTAAGCCGCTGGCCGGGGTGCAGGTTCCAAACAAACGTTGTGCGGGCGTTGTTGAATTGAGTGTCGTAGAACACGGCATTGGCGGTGTACGTTGGCTCCGCAGTATGGTTAGAGCCGCACGCTGCCTGTGCGGCGCGGTCGGCGGGATCCATAAGCCCCGGCGTCTTGGCCGTACTCGTGCCGAGCGCCGAGCAGCGCTGACCCGTAAATGTGAATTGGGAGTCAGAGGGAGTTAATGCAGTCGATAGTTCAAACATGATGATAAAGTTGCGTTGCGCCGTCGATGCGTTGCTGCCTACCGTCAGCGCCGTCGTGAGCGCCGTCGTGAGCGTCTGGTCTCCCTTGACGTGGTAGAAGGCTCCCATAGATGTTTCCCTTTCCTAGTAACTGATCACGCCGATTGGCGGCTGCGGGATCATCCCGCCGACTTGACCAAAATGGATGGGCACTGAAGCACTAGCAGCAGCACCCATCACGAGGAATAACCCGATCCTTGCCGTTGCATCGACGCTGGACCAATTGATCGTGAAAGAGTTTTGGTCAAACGACCCGAAGTCTGCTTCGGCTACCTGTGTCGGTGTACCAGGCGTGAAGTATTTAATCAGTGCGGTATCGTCTTGATCGCGATCCGCTTGCATGGGATCGGCAGCATCGTTATCGCCACACCAGCACGAATGCCGCGCACTGCTTGAGGTGGCAGCGCCAAAGGAGATACTGAGATTGGCCTCTCCGTCCGAGTTGCTCGCGTCGTTTGCGCTCATTACGAGGACGAGTTGAGGGGTTACACTAGTCGCCGTTATGTTTTGATTGCCCGTGGTTGATGGCTGATTAAAGGAGCCCGCCGCTACGGTGATACCTTTGAGACAGAGCGCCCAGATTCGGGCATTGGCTACGCCAGTTGTCCATGTAACCGTAAAGCCATCTGCATCCATCGAGTCCAACGTGGCAGCGCGATAAACGGCATCGCTTAGGACCGCCAGGTAGCATTGATCGTCTGTTTGACCGTGACTCGTTGCCGCTGCAGCTTGACCATTAAGACTATCCAGCCCTAGAGAACCCTGGGCGCTCGCTGTGGCCCATCCCATCGTCATTAGGCTGGCCGTGGTTGTTACTGGTGGCGCTGATTCTATATTCGCGCTAAAAAACAGTACCGCATCAGGCTGAAATCCCGCGCCGGTTACGGCCTGAGCGCCCGCGCCACCCGCTGTGAACTGGACAATCGAGGCATTGGTTAGGTCGTCCCCACCAAGGGCGATGTAGGCGATGATCGGGCGGTCGTTATCGTTAGTCGTCAAGTCGATCGTGAAGCCGTCTGCATCGAAAGAAACGAAATCGAAGGCGCGCAGTACCGTGCCAGTGGGATTGATCGCTGTATAACATTTCGTGTTGTCATTCCGCCGCGCCGCTGCGGAAGTAGCTACCGCATCATCGGAACAGACCGACATCGCCATACGGCTTGTAGATGATACGGCCATGCCGAATGTGAACAGCATTGTCCCTGTCGTCAGAGGGAGAACACCTACGGATGCACCGAAAAAGATGATCGCTTTAGGCTGAAAGCCAACGCCGGTAATAGACTGATTCGATAAACCGGTATCGAGTTGGAACTTACCAACCTGAGAACTGAACGCCATCAGCCATGCTCTTCGCAGTAGGCGAGCCAGAGCCGCCCCTTCTTGACCATGCGCACGGCGAGCGCAGGACAGTTGAACCCCGTCTCCAGAACGAAGTTGCACGGCGACGATTCGCAGCGCGTACCGAGGCGCTTCATGGCATATTCAGCCACCGCGCCTGCCTCTCCTGCTCTTGCCCGCCTTGCTCATGGAGATGGCGACGGCCTGCTTCTGGGGCTTGCCGGCGTGCATCTCGGTGCGGATGTTCGCCGAGATCGTCTTCTTCGAGCTACCCTTTTTTAGCGACATGTTGCCTGCTGTCGCCCCCTCCTCTTATAGCAAGGGGTTCGGCGCGACGGGATCGTCTACCGCCGAACCCCTTGCTTGACCTGCCTTTTTAGTGACTACTCGTCAATTTCCTCGAACACGATCGAGACGCGGTACAGCGAGGTTGTCGTTGCAGCGACATCGACGAGGCATACCGCTGTGCCGGGCTTGACCAGGAAATCGCCGTCGTATTCCTCTCCCAACGTGTACGGGGCCACAACGGCCGCGACAGTGCCAGAAAGCAGCGAGAGAGAAGTCGTGCGATAGAAGACCGGCGCAGCCGTAAAGGTGTTTGTGGTTGGCGACCAGTAGGCTTTCGAATCCACCGCGCCACCAGCCACCGCGCTCACAACATCCACTCGTGTCGCCGTCAGGATCGCGGCGCCTGCCGGCCCGATGTTTGCGCCCGCGTTCACGACACTGTTCCACGCCAAAGCGCCAGGCGCGTTCGTGCCAGAGACAAGGCCCAGGTGCAGCCTACGGATACTGATCATGCGCCCGCTGCCCAACGGGTTGAAGAGCGTCGGGTGACCACCGGTCGTTGCCGCGACGATGATGGCGATACCACCGGTCGCCGAACTAGCGATGAAGAGCCGGTTCCTCCGATTGCTCTCATAAAAGTCACCGTGCAATTGATCCGTGAGGAGTTGCCGGTCGCCGCCCAAGAACGGCGTTGCTGGTTCCTTGTTGCTTCCCAGGAACGGCAGTTTGAGAGTCATGTCCATTGCTATTTTCCCTTTCTCTCCCTACCGCGTAGCAGAGAGGCTAGAGTCCCTCAAAGAGGAGACCTTCCGTCACGTCTTCGGCCATGCCTTTCAGGACAAGGCCGGCATAGAGAGCCCGCAACCAGAACGCGACCTCTTCGTTGCTGGGTACAAGAGCGGTGCCAATCTGAGTGCCGTCGTCGTTCACGACAGCGATTGTGTCGAGCTTTGGTGTCGCGCTCGGGCGAAACTTGCCCTTTTCACGATCCCCAGGCGAACTAGGAAAATCAGGCGCCCCATCGTCAACCGTGTCCTTTTGGGTTTCTGGGAAAGGGGACAATGGAGGCCATTGAGGGTAGTTCAGAGTCGTCATACCGTTACCTCTTCGAAGCTATAGCTGCACACCTTCTCACCCGCCCATTCGTCCACTAGGTCGATGTCATGCTGGACGAACGGAAAGTCTGCGCACGTCTGCGGCCTTTCAGGGTCGCCAAATATGCCACAGCGCCCCTCCTCCGTGAGCTGAGTGCAAACTGCATTGATGACCGCCCAGACCCCTCCATCTCGTTGGTAGAGACGGATGCCATGCAGCTCGATCCATTTCCTTCGGTCTGCCTCCCAATAGGCGGGGTTGACCTGGAGGATGAGGAACTTGCAGCACGCGGCACAGCCATTGCACTCACCAACTCTCACCGCATCCAGTCCTTGATCTGAAACGGTCCGGACTCGACGCCGGTCTCGCGCTTGGCCTCGACCGAGCGCTTGTAGAGGCCGTAGAGCTTCTCGCCTGCCTCGTCGCGGCGGCTGCGGTCTGCCGGTCCCTGGACGCGCCCTCTTGCGGCTGGCGTATGGACGTTGATTCGGCTCATGTTGAATACCGGCTTCATGCGCTTGCCTTTCGCGCCAACGCCTTTGCTTGTGCGCCCTTCGGCTTGTACGCAGGCGTGCGCGGGCAATTGTCTACGTGCATAGCCGTGATGCCGCGCGCGCGGGCGCCAGTCGCCGTGGCGCTGTCGATCTCCCAACGCTCACAGCCACAGGGCGCGCTTTCAAGCTGAACCGGATTCAGTTCGGCAATGTCATCGCGCATCTCTATCTCCTGTTCTGCCAAATCGCGATGTAGTCGAGCGTGAACAACAGCTCCGTAGACACGGTATGAGTCTGGCCAAAGAATCGCGCCGTGAGTGCCACGCCGCCCTCGATCTGATTGGCTAGCGCTGAACCATGCTGCGCCGATTCAAGTAATGCAAAGTCGGCGTCGAAGTGGTAGCCCGCTGCCGCGTCCGTAACGATCTGGATACGTGTCGCAAGGTAAGTGGCTGCAGTGGGACTTCGTGTACCCAGATCGGTCTTTGTCGTGTTCATGTTGGCCGTCGAGCCGTCGGTGATGAAGGCTTCAGTCTTAAGGGTTTGCGACTGACTCAGACGGATCAGCGCTACGTCAGTTGCGCCGTTGGCGATGGACGGCGTGTCGATGTCATCCACGGCGGGCAGTGTGTCGTCAGTCTGAGGATCGGTGAAGCCAGTCTCATAACCGAGGGGGGTTGTACCGACTGCGTTGACCTGCCATCTGATTTCCATGCCGCATTGCTGATCACCGTTCCAGTCGGCGCCGGTGAGGAGGGACACCGCCTCTTCATCGGTGGCTCCCGTATTGCCCTGAACACGTCCACCGATACCCGCGTTCTTGGCGAAAGCGGTAGCGCCCGCGTCCGTGCCGAGCGTGTAGTGGTCGGAAAGATTGGCTGCAATGTTCTGAGTGAAATCGTCAAACCAGAACACGACATCGCGCCAAGCGAAGGGGAAGAGGAATTGCGCCAGGGCGCTCTCGCTCGGCCAAAACCGATCGAAGTGACGAAACGAGTTGGTCGGGGTTAGTTGTCGTCCAAAACTGCCCGCTGTAGGCATTGTCTGCTCCTTTCCAGCAGTCCAGGGTTAGACCCTGGTCAATGCGCGCCGTTGCTCTCGGTTAGGCGTTACTCCTGTTGGCAGAATCAGCTTGCTCGTCTTCGGCGTTTCGAGCGTCGTCGGGCGTTCGCTCATGCCCTCGATAGCCCAGCGCTTCCCGTTTCGTGTTAACGCTAGAGGCTGTGCTTCCGGTTGCGGCTGCGCCGTGTCCTCAAGCCGGTAAACGTACTGGCCGATATGTCCGAGCCTGATTGCCGGGTCGATGTAGCAGCCGAAGCCTGCTTCTTTCGCCCGCTGGCAGAAGGCGTAATCCTCGGACAGCAGGATCGGCTCACCCGTGTCTTCGTCCTCGTACTCGATACAGCCATAGAAGTTGTAGAAGGCGCGGTCTTCCTCGCTCGCATGGAGCAGAGTCTGATTCTCTCTCAGCTTTTCGAAGACGCGGCGATGCACAGCCATGAAGCCAGTCGCCGCCCATTTGACGGGCACAGGTTCGTGCTCGAAGGCATGGAAAACGCGCACGCCATCTTCGTAGAACGTCGCTGGGAAGGTACGCGCAGCGGAGCGGCAAACGTAGACGCCGGCCACGATGTCATGCTCCATCGCCAGCTCGCACATCTTCTGGGTGTCTTCGAGAGAAAAGCCCATGATGTCGGAGTCGATCGAGAGATGGACGTCGTAGTCGGTCTTGCGCAAGAAATAGGTCGCGGAGATGCCCCGCGCCCGCTCAATCAATGCGTCGCCGGTCTGTGGGTAGTAGCCGAAACCTGGCGCCCGCAGGAGGGCGACGAGAGAGCGCATATGTCCTACGCTCACGTCGCGCCAGATGCAGGAGCCGATGTAGACCTTTATGGTGCCCCTCCCGCAACAGTCACCAAGAGGGTTTCCCAGTCATATTGACCAGGCTCAAGAAGGTATGTACCTACATGGATTGATCCCTGTGGCCACACAATTTCGAACCTGCCGCCTTTCAACCGGATCTCAATTTCGGGATGCTGTGCTGAAAGACGGCCAAGGTTATATGCAGCGATACCCGTGCCTAGATAGACATCCAGTACGTTTAAATGGATCGCGACTTGTTCTGTAGTCATCTGGCTCATACCGTCTCGATCTGCACCAAGTCGTGAGCCTTACGGTGTTTCGCCAACCGCGCTGCCGCCATCACACCCTTGAACTCCTCACCGCAGTCGTCGCATTTAAGCGCCGCAGCGCGAGCCGTCGCATTCCCGCTTGGCTCGTAGTCAATAACGCTGAGGTTCAACACGTCGGGCGCGTTGAAGTCGATGCCTACGCGGTCGCCGTAGGCGTTTAGGCTCACACGGTCCCAGTCGTGCGAGATGCGAAGATGGCTTGAGAAATTGCTGACCGCGCCAGCCAGGATGCCGTCATCTTCAGCGTTGCGGGCATCGACAAAGAGGCGCCGACAGCCTGCTTCTGGACAGCGGTATTCCTTAATCTTCAGCCCTTCGAGCTGTGGGAAAACGACATCTGGGACAGGGCAAAGCTCCGGCCTATACCAGCGAAAGGTAACGATCTGGTCGATGGGAAACTCGGCCGGGCCGTCTGGATGGGAAAGAATCTGCTCCCAGATGTAACGCTCTGGATTCCAACCAGCCTCGGGCGGATGGCTCTTGTCACCAAAAACAGCTAGGTCGCGCTGAGAGGAATTGACCGTCCCATACTGCATCAATGGCTGAAAGCCGCGGCGGATGTAATCGCGCAGCTTCGACCCGCTGAGGTTGTCGCCCCAGGTGATCCAACCCGCGTTTTCACCCTTCCGAGGACGGCGGTAGTAGATAACCTGGTCGCCTTGACCTCGCCTGCCGCCGGTCTCGGCAAGGGCGGTCCAGTCCATCGTTTGCATCGTCATACGTAGATCACTCCGTCTTCTTCACCGACGTGGCCGCGATTCGTCGCCCGGGTGAAGTTGCCCTGAATCAGAAAGGCGCAGCCCTTCTCCAAGTTGAACTCGTCGCCGCGATAGCCCCAGACTTTCTGCGCAGTCCGCCGCTGTTCCTTCGGGATAAGGTGATTCCCCTCTTCGGGCACCCACTCCCGCATTTCGCCCACCTTCTCGGTGTACGGCCCCCAGACCTTGAACTCGTAGACGCTCGTGAGCGGCTCGAAACCGTGCCTCCTGACTTGACGCACGAATTCCTCTGCATGCCTCACTAGCGGACGCTTCAACATGTCGAACGGCCACAGTTCAGGGAATTTCCCGAGGGGCGTCCCATTGTGTGTCCTGTCGCCCGCCGTCTGACAATCAAGGACCAACTCGTAGTCCACGACACACTTCGTCGTCACAGGCTCGGCAATCGTCACGCCGCTGTTGCCCGTGCCGTCGTAGAGGGCGAAGAAGCCGTCGAGAGCTGAGCCATGATCACGCATCGACAGGCTCCGGATATTGATAACGGTGATTGATCTCCACAGCAAGTCGGCTTCCTGCTACGAGAGAAGATGCTGAACCACCCACATCAACTCGCCAAGCCATATGATCGAGAGCAAAACCGAAACTGATGCTTTGTATCCCTGGCTGCGCCAGATAGGCAGCAGCAATCTCTACTGCCTCTTCGCGAGTCTGATGTATGCTGGACTGGCTCTCGATCACGCACCCCTAATTCCAACGTTGAAGCGGTCGTCTGAGGTTCCGCCACCCAGCGTGCTCGGGGCGATCAGGCGCTCGGCAAACTGGTAGATCATCGAGGTAACGACGTCCCAGCCGAAGTAATCGGTATTCCACCAGGCAGGGTTGACCTTCGGGCTCTGCTGCATGATCAGCGCCACGCCGCGCTTGTGACAGAACCAGGAATAGGACTGCGCCGCCGCCGATGGGTTGGCGTTCGCCAACGATGAAACGTGAGTCGTCGCGCCGTAGACAGGCTTAGTGATCCGCCCCGACGAAACGCCACCGTTCGCGCCGTAATCGGCGTTGATGAAGACGTCTTGCTTGAGAAGCGCGGCATGTGTCGGTGGGCTCATGTAGAAGAAGCGCCCACTCTCAGGCACGTCGCCGTCGTCAAGATACTGCACGGCGCGGATCAGGTTATCCGTGGTTGGATCGGAGCCAAGCGTGCCGACAAGCTGGGAAAAGTCGTCAGGCAGCGAAGTTAGGCCCGATGTCAGGTCTCCCTCGACGTAGGCCATGAGCGAATACGCCATGTCCGACGTGTACCGAGACCGCAGCGCGTACTTCGATTGCAGCTCCGCGATGTCTTCGAAGAGCATCCGCGAGTACGCTTCGCGGTTGATCGTGACGTTCTGCTGTGTCTCTGTCCGGTTAGCGATGGTCGCCGCCGTGTCCTCAGCCTTCACACGCACCGAAGGGTGAGAGAAGTCCTGGATGTGGATGATGTCGCCAGACTTCATGTCGCTCTCGTAAGAGCGGTCAACCAGGTCTGCCAGACCGAGGTGCGCCTTGGTCGCGTCGCTCAGGTCAGCCGCCCAGATTTCAGGAATGAAGTTCGCAGCAGGCCCGATACCCGTGGTGTTGATTGCCATCTACTTAACTCCTCAAGCTGGTTTCCAGCGCTGCCGCTTCATCGCGCTGCGCCGGAGTGAGTTGTGAACGTTCCTCGGTGGTCATCAGGGAGTACGGCTTCATGCCGCCCGCACCTCGCCCGTCGCTTGTGCGCGGCTCGCCCGGCGTGTCCTCACGGCCTTGCTTCCGGCCAGCCGCAAAGCCGAACTTGTATGCCTTCGCAGCCAGCCCCTTAGCCGTGTGCAGCCCTTCGGCCTCTTTCTTGAAGGTGGCGCGGTTGGCTTCAGGCAGTAGCGCCTCAAACTCCGATGCCAGACCATCTATCAGTGCCTTGGATGCTGCGGGCGGCGGTGGGATACGGTTAGTGAAGTCTTTAACGATGTCGCGCAAGAAACCGTCTGACGCTCTGACCTTATCGATGGCCGCGTCGAAGGGCTGACGCTGGTCGGCTGGAAGCAGCAGCTTCAGGTCACTGATCCAGCGTTCGTCCGCCGAGAGGTTGGCCCCGTCCTGGACTCTCAGGCCGAGGCCGTCGAAGTACTCCCCGAGGCGATCCAGCTCCTCTTGTGAGAAACGGACTTCGCCCACGTCGTTTGTCAGGCTCTTCGCCCACGCCGCCGCACGGTTCTTGTACGTGCGGACGGCTTGGAGCGCCTGCCGGCGGTCTTCCTCACGACGCTGCTCATCTGCGGCAGCCGCCTCTTTCGCTAGGCGGTCTTCCTCTTTTTGTGCATCACGTTCAGCGTATTCGGCGTCTAGCTGCTGACGGATACGGGCTTCGGCTTCAGTTTCACCGCTTTCCGCTTCCTCGCCGGTCCGCGCCTCGCCCTCAAGTTCCTCGTCGCCTTCTGCAACTTTGGCTGACTCTTCGGCCTCAGCTACGGCTGCCGCCGTCTCTTCGGGGCGCGCGGCTACTGCCGCCGCGCTCATACCCTTCTACCCCTCATGCTCCACGGGCAAACAAAAAAGCCGCCCAGTCCGAAGACGTGGGCGGCACAACGCTCTGCCGACAGAGTTATTAGGTTTGGCTGAAAGTCTACGTCAAAATGCGCGTCTCGTCAAAATGGCTATCGCAAGAAAGCACGGTTCTTAGCCTGTAGCCAGCCCAGGATCATGAGCGTACACTCCGGGCATGAAGAATCCATTTTCGTCTCGCTGCCAAGAAAAAGGACGGGCTGGCCGTTGTGAATTGCATAAAGACCATTTCCGTGAGGTGCCTCATATGGCCGATGACGGGCGTGAGATATGGAGCGGTAGTCGCTGTGTCTGGGCTCCGACAAGAGACCAAGCGTGGCAGATGTGGAAGGGGCCGGTGCCTGAAGGAATCGCCATCTACCGCAGCCATCTCTCTAATCCGATTCCTAGACTCGATTAGCTTCACCAGCCGACAAAGCGCCTATCGCAGAAAGGCGCGGTTCTTGTTCCTGAAGTCGCGTATCTGGCTCGCCGTCATAGTCGAGCCGAGTTCAAGGCGGACGGGCACTTCGGAGTCAACGCCCATCGCGTGCAGGCTTTCGATAACAAACCCGCCGGAGTCGCTGTACTTCTGCGGCTCGAAGCAGGGGATCAGCGTCCCCGAGGCGTAAGCGACACCGTGGTCGCCGACCATGCCCCAACCGAAGTCTTCTTTGCGGTACCAGTTGGCGCCCGCAAACCCGCCGTGACCAAGCGCAACAACCCAGACACGCGCATTTCGTGGACTCTCCCCGAGGCCCGCTGCGATATATGCTTCTCTGAGTGTCAGGTCGCCATCGTTCTTGGCGGCTTCGCCGCAAGCGTCGAGGTCGCCCGCGCCGAAGTACAAGAGGTTGTGCGGGCTCCTGACAACGAGGATCGGCGCCAGGTCGTACGTCTTCCCGGTCTGCGCCTGGAGCCAAACCCGCTCCGCTTGCGACCAGGCTTCAAAGACAGCCGCCGCCTGGGCCGCCGTGATGTAGCGCTCGCCGTCAATGGGCACGAGCAGGACGCGGACTATCGGGATTGGAATCGTCGACGGAGCCGCGACCGCCACCTTTGCGACAAGGAAGAGTGATACGACAAGGATGAGCGCTAGTTTCATGGCAAACAAAAACGGCCCGCCCCCGAAGGGATGGGCCGCTCAATGGTCAGCGCCAGACTTATTCAGTTGCGCCTATACTACCATGGCGTAACGCTTCCCCGCTTCTCCCCGTTAAGGAATCGATATGCTGGAGATCAATCCCTTCGCTGGTTTCAATACGCTTGAATGGATCGGGCTAATCGCCATCCTGACAATCGCACCCGTAGCTACTTGGTTCATCCTCGCTCGCACAGAACGCCAGGAGCAGGCCAAGAAGGAACCGCCCTCAGGGCCTTAAGGCGCGGTCAGGTCGTTTGGGCTGAAATAGATTCTATATGGCTCGCTGCCAGCTCGTGGCGCAAGAGCGGCTTCATTTCGATCAGGCGCGGCCACTGACCGCCGTTCATCTTCACGACAATCTCTAGCCCAAAGATGTCGTCAAAAGCGTCCAGCCAGCGCGCTTGCCGGTCCAACTCGCCGTTGATCGTCGCTCGGATGCGCTCAGTGCGGGTCATCGTCCGCCCGGGCGTGTAGGGTACTGTGGCCCGCCCGTGATCTGCGTGGCGCTGCCCTTCCGCGCTTTCATGTCATCAAGCGCAATCTTGATCTCGTAGTCGCGCCAGCGCGTCGGCCTGCTGCGCAGGATCGCATAGCCCTGCGCTTCAGACATCACCGGCACTGCTTCGCCAAGGTCTTCGGGCTGAATCGTCTTCGAAATGAAGCCGAGAATCTCCTCGTCGGAGAAACGCCCAAATTCATCATTGCCGTAGCGTGTCGGTTCCTGCTGACGGGCATATGCTGTCTGCTCTCCCGCTGCCTTTCGAGAACTCGCCAGACGGCTCGGTGCCATTGTCTCGGTCACGTAATCGGAAACACGGGCACTGGCCAGCGCTTTCCCCTTGGCCTTTTCTTCCCCATAAGGATCGACTTCTGGATAGGAGATACCTGCTCGTGGCGCTGGGCCACCTTCTGGCCCATATCGCTCATCGAAGCTTCTGCCCACAAACGGCTCATATGCAGCCAGAGCCCGCCGTCTGCCCTCTACCTCCGCCGGACGATCGTAATCGCTGCGATGGTCTCCATAGCCCCACCAGGGATCGACCGTCGCGGGATCGACCGTCGCACGTCCGCCCCTTGCATAGTTTCTCGGTCGAGCCAGCTTGTTTCCGCGCATCGGCTTGACTTCTATGCTCTCCATCTCGCCCTGACCGGCGTTCTCGCCGGCCGTGAAATAGACGCGCCCGCTTTCGCCTACGAACCAACCTTGCTCAGGGATAACCTGCGTGCCGCCCCGGGCAAAATTCTGTGGCTCGTCATCGTCTATCGCCTGCATGATCTGCTCGAGCGCCTCTTCGTAGCCAATCCCCTCTTCCTCGGCCAACAACTCTGCGGCATCGTTTGCGTTTCGCGTCCGGCTAAGAGCGTTACGCGCTGCCTCAAGACCGAGGCCCCTGAGCGCCTGCGTCTCTCTGAATTGTGCACGCAAAAGCTCTTCCTGTGTCTGAAACGCTTGACGAACACCCGGCGTGTAAGGCAACGTCTGACCCGCTTTCAAGGCGACTTCCATCGGGGCGTTAAGACCCGCCATACCGTAGTTCGGGTCAGTCGAGCGCCTGAGCGCCGTCGCCAGATGGACAGCGCGAATGTCTGGAACATTCCGCGCAGCGGCTTGCACCTGCTGCTCTTCTGCCGTGCGCTGCGTAATGTCGCTGAGTTCCTGGTTTAGATAGGCCTGGTTCTGCGTGTTGTAGCCAAGGTCGCGGCCAATCGAGCTGCGGCGTCGAGCCAGCTTATTCGCCCTTATCCTGTTGCGAGCGTCTTCGAGAGGCGAGGTTTCAGCACGATAGGTAGAGCCTGACGCGGGCTGGCTGCTGTAAGTGCCGCCGAACCTAACCATCAGCTAATCTCACTTCGGCTCACGGTCCCCATACTCCGCGATTATACGCTTGGCGATGCTATTCGCCTGTGGCGTCAGCGGTTTGTCGATCACGCCCCACCACCACAGCCAAGCGTCCATCTCGGGATTGCCTCGCCGTGCCGCCTCGCGTAGGTTGCTCTTGGCTGGACCCGCAACGCTCTTCTGCTGCTCTTCGGTTAAGTTGGCGTATGCCTTGTTGAACCGATTGCGCGCCAGCCTGTCGGCCTCCCGGTCGAAGTTGCGCCCCGTCACGAGTTCGCCGGTCAGATACCAGGACAACGGCTCCTTGCCGTACTCCCACGCCTCTAGGCTCTGGTTGTCCTGGTTGATCGGCCTGGGCAAGCCGTCGAGTTTAATCGTCCTGTTGATCGCCCCTGCGTTTGGCGCCGTCGCCACGGGGTTCTTCAGCGCCAACTCTACGGCTTCGATGCTCTGAAGCGCGGGCGGGTTCTGTCCCTGGACGCCACCGCGCCAGTACCAGCCCTCAGCGTCGATCTCGGGGTGCGTCCGATCCAGTGTTTCCCGCTCAGCCTGCGTAATCCCTTCTTTGTAGTAGCCCGCGCCTTCCTTCTTGGCGACGTAGGCGTCATACTGACGGCGCACGGGGTCACGCTTGCCTTCAGCCGTCTCGATGTAGTCGTTAAGCCAGCGCCGGGCGTCGGCGGGCAGGCCCAGCATGTACTTCTGGCGTCCGGCCTCTGTCCCCTCGAAGTCTGGCGTGCCGTCAGGATTCTTGCGCTGGACGTCGTAGTAGCCGTCGAGCACCTTGTCAAAGCGGTCCTTCGGGATGTCCTTGAACTGTTCGCTGAATTGTGCCGAAAGCGCTCCTCTTGCGCCGATGGCCTGCTGCGTCAGCTCGGCCCAGCGTTCGGGCAAAGGCTTGGTTAAGTTGCCGGTCTCAAAGGCGTTGATCGCCTCTGCGTTCTGCTGCTCGATGGGCGCGTAGGCCGCTTCCTTCGTCTGCTGGTACTCTGTGGGGCCACGCTCGGACAGCATGCCGCCAATCCGCTCTGTCGCGTTGATCTCGTTCTGTACAGAGGTCGGCGCATCACCGAAAGCCTTAAAACCTCGCGCCTTCGCCTCCTGCTCTCGCAAGTCCGTCAGCGTTGGGGCCGAAGTTCTAGCGCCTACCAAACCCGCCCCCGTCGTAAACGGCTGCTGTCCTTCGAGATAGCCCTGAACGGCGAACGGCAAGGCCGATGTCCCCAGGTGCTTCACGAGGTCAGGCAGCGAGTCGATGTCCTCAAACGGCGCCAGGTCTGCTCCTGTAGCGAATTCGGCTATGCCTCCGGCTGCTTGAGTCGCCGGCGCGCCGCGTGACTGGTAAAAGGCAAGGAGAGGGTTGTCAAAGGGGTCGGCGCTGGCCAATGACTCGGGGTCATTTATGCCTCGCGCCACTAACTGCGTCATTGAGCGGATTTGCCCACCGACACCGATCCAGTCGCCGTTGACCTCATGCGCCATGAACCGCTTGCCATTCAACGGGTTCAACCCCTCTTGGATCTCTTCGTCGCTCTTGCCCAGCGCCTTTCCGGTAGCAACGTAAATGCCCGTCGCGCCCGCCGCAAGTTGGGCCAGCGTCCGCAAAGACTCGCGGCCTTCAGGCGTCCAGGGCTGTACCGCATCTCCGATAAGCGCGGCAGTCGAGCGAAGCAGGCGCGGCGAGAACGCAAGCCACATGCCCTCTACCTCGCGCTGGTTTGGCCCGACACCCAAAGCCCGCGCGTCCAACCCGCCAGTCATGTTCCGTACCCACTGCGCCCGCTCGGTTATCGGCAGCTTCGACGCCTCCCAAAGATTCGCCCGCGCCACGCCAAGCCCGGTGTTGTACGACGCCTGAAACCGGCCAAACGTCTGCCGTCCTACCTGCTGCGCCGCGCCTCTTACGGCCTGGCCTTTAGGCAACACCTCTAGAACTCGGCCCGCTGGCAATCCGCCGCCTTGTCGCAGTGCAGCGAAAAACTCAGGGTCGCCGATTGGCACGCCGTTCTGGGCCATCTCCTGAAACGTGTCAAGGTGATCGCGGATGTAACGGCTCTGCACCGTAGGGTCGAACCATGCCTGATAGTGACGCAGCGTCGAGCGGCCCCAGGCGACAGGGTTTCGCGCCAGAACTGGTAGTCCCTGAATGAAGGGCATGGCGAAGTCGCCGACCGAGGCAAGGAAACGCGTGTAGTTCGCCAGCGTGCCGATCCCCTTTGCGGCCCAGTCGGCAGGCGAGACAGCGCCCTTACGGTTGAAACGTCCTATCGCGTCGGTCAGCGCGTCGGCGTCTTCTCGCTTAAAGAAACGGTTACGCCATTGAGCTATCGGGATCGTCTCGGCAACGTTACCGCCGAAGATCGATGCAGGCGCAGCTTCTTTCTTGCGCGCCGCTTCCATTGCCTTCGTGCGGGCATTCTTCGCCACATTGAACTGCTGCCGCGCCGCATCGATCTGGGCAGGGCCGGTGTAGTTCCTAAACTGCTCCAGCGCTGCGAGGTCTTTCTTACGCAACTCTATCTGGCGCGGAGTGTTCGCTGGCCGCGCTAGGTTCGCCTTCAGGCGGTCGATCTCAGTCCTGACGTTGCGCTCGACTGAGCGCCGATTCTTGATCGCTTCCTCTAGGCGAATGCGCACTGGCTCAGGGACAAGGGCGCTCGGCTTAACCGACAACGGCTCCAAAGCGTCTGTCAGTTGCTTCTCGGCAATCTCGCGATACGCGGTTTTGGTGTGCAATTCCAGAGTGGCTCGCGGGTCGCGGTCGTAACGAATACCCCGCGAGTATCCCTCTACAGCATCCTCGTACACCCGCTGAAGCGCTGGACTCGACGGACGGCGCAGCTCGACGCCTCTGACCGTCTTGACCTGACGTGGCACATAGCCCCAGCCCGCGGGTCCGGTCTTAGCAAGCGGGCGCAATCCAACCGAGACGCGCAGGTCTTCGATCTCGTCGACCACCTGGCGATAGTCGTCAACGTAGGCACGCTGCACAGGCGTCAGGTTGAAGCTATCGGGGCGGCTGAACACGTCCTGCCACGGCGTACGGCCTTTGACGTTCGGCGCGGCCTTGGAACCGACCTCGATGAGTCCGTCCTGGTTGATCGGCAGGATTCGCCCCATGCGTCCTGTAAAGCGCTGGGCGTGTGTGTCGAGCGCCGCCGACACCGCAACGTCGGTTAGCTCGTCTACTGCTATACGCTGACGTTCGTAGGCGGTCAGGGCGCGGCCTACGGGCGAGTCTCGCAGTACGGAGGGGTTGATGCCCGTCTTGGCCGCGATCTGCTCGACAATGCCGGTGCCGGAGATCACTTCGCGCTCCACCTCGTCAAAGGGGCGCAGAGGCCCAGCAAAGCGGTTGCCTGGCGCTGGTTGCGGCACTGCGGCTGATGGAGGTAATGGCGGTTCGACAGGAGGCCCTTCTAGCGGCGCGGCGTCAGCAGTCCTTGGCAACCGGGCTACGTCTTCCTCCGACGCGCCCATCATGCGCAACATGTTGGCTTGCTGCTCGGTGATCTCTTCTGCCCCGCTAGGAATTTTCGCGAAGCCCGCCTCTTCCGTCGCCAGCCGCCTAGCGCCCCTCGCTGCCGCCTGCCCTGCCTCCGTCTCGGCAACCGCCGCAGCACCGCGCCTTGCCAGCCGTGCGCCGCCACGCGCCACGTCAGGCCCAAAGCCGACGCCAGGGATCGCCTCTAGCGCCAGCTCGCCCGGTCGTGTAGGCACTAACGATTCGCCTGCGACCTCGCCTACATCGCCAACGCTGCGCAGGAAGCGCCTGCGGCGTTCCAGCATTGGATCAATGCCTGGTATGTCCAGCTCGGTTGCAATGTCGGCCAGCGGCCCACCTGTAAGAGCGCTGGCGGCTGTCCTCGCTAGGGTGCTTCCTAAACGCCCTGCACGCGGCCTGACCTCTTCGGCGAGGAAGGGTATCTCTGGCCCTGCCAAAGCCCCATAGACATCACCGGCGGGGTACTGCGCCATCTCCTCAGCCGTGCGCGGCTCAAAAAAGCGCAAGTCTGGCGATTCCTCGCCCCGGCTCGCCCGCAGCCGCGCCAACAAAGACGGTCGCGGCGCTTCGTCCAGTCCCGCATCGAAAGGAGTGTCGCCGTAGTTCCCGTCCACGTCGTAGTCGTCTTCGGGCAGCGTCTCTTCCTCGACAGGCTGCATGTCCTCATAAAACGGCTGTTCCTGCTCAAGGGCGGCAAGCGGCGAGAAGCGGTCGAGGGACGGGTTGCGCGGCAGAATCAGAGGCATCTAGCAGCCCGTGTATTCCATCTCGATAGGATCGCCCACCTTTACCCAGAGGAAGGCTTGCGCCAGTTGCGTACAGACACGCTCTTCAGCAAAGAGCGACACCCTCGCCGCCATATCGTCTGCTTTACCCTCATCGTCGACTATCCACGGCCGCATTTCATTGACCAGGATGTGCATCATTTCGTGTACGTAGATGCGTTCCAACTCCTGATCGGAGTACTCATCCAGATGTTGCATATTCCACTGAACCGTTGCGGTTAGGTACATCCAGCGCGTTCGCGTCATCGCTAGCGCTTTCGGATCGGGCGAGTTGTCCGCATCCTTCATCTGCTCGGTATCGCGATTGAACACTTGGGTTATCTCCCAACGCCCAAGCCCGAGGTTGTCGCTCCACCGGTCACGCAGTTTGATAATGCGTTGACGCTGTTTCTCGAACTCAGCGTCGTTCAACGCCACCACCACGCCTGCGAGAAGCCAATGCCCCACTGCCAAAGAAAGTCGCGCAGCCATTCAAGTAGTCGTCTACGCCTGAGTTTCACGCCACAAGAGGAGCAGGCAACATAGCCAGGCTTCCAATTCGGTTCCGCCTCACAGATGCTCGGCAGATGAACGCCTGGACGAACGCCTCTCTTCCATGCTTCGCGGCGTAGTTGATCAGCAGCGTCCATTGGCAGCGGTGAGGGGACGTTAGTCATGGCTCAACAACTATGCCCAGCCCTTTGCATGTTGGACATTTCTTGATACCCATGCCGATGTTCCGCCGCGCCGCTTCGCAGGCATATGCTCTGCATGTCGTGTAGTCGCAGGCTATACCCGTGTTGCGCTCGTGGCGTTTCTCAACGTGCCGTTTCTGCGCTTCTTCAGGCGTCATCGCGTATTCGGTCGTCACGTCCCCGTCCCGATCGTCTCACTCACACCACCAAGTCCCCGCTCATTACACGTTGCCGCAGCCGTTCGTAGTCCGCCATCGCCCGCGCCCACCGCTCTGGATAGTTCGTCCGCAGCCCATCCCACATCGCCTGCGTCATGACTTGTGTGTACATGCGCCAGCGTTCTTGCGGGCTGCCGTTCATGAAGCCCATTGCCTTCAAGCGCGCCTCTAGGCGCAACTCGAAGCGCTTTTCCGCTGCCTTCGCCGATTCTCGCATAACAAAAGGCTGGCGCTCTGGAGCAACGTGCGCCATGTAGAAGGCTAGCCCAGGGCGAGGCAGAGGCGGGGCGGCGTTAGTCACTCGGCACTGCTTCGTTAGTCACTGTCGGACGGCTCGTAATGGACCCGTATTTGCCATTGTGTGCGGGAGTGAAGACAACGCTTCTGAGATAAGCCACAAGGTATTAGGAAGGCTCGCCTTGACTTGTAAAATTGATCCGTCACCCAAGGTCACTTCCACAATGCCAGCTTTATTCTCTTGAACAGCAAGGATTGTTAACGGATTAGCCCAAACGACTGACTCCAAAAGGTAGCGCTCAAATCGTACGAAGGTCGTCACGGCCCCGTCCCTACCCCACCAGCGGCCTGCTGACGCACTACGGGCGCCTCCATCGTCGGCACCCGCCCCGAGCCCGCGCCCTGGACGTTGCCACCGCCGCCGTTACTGTTACCCGTCTCTTCGCCCGCCATTAGCCCGTTACCCTGCGGCAGAATGATCCCGCCCTCTAGATAGGCCAGGTCCATCGCGATCTGATTCAGCTTCTGCTCACTGAACGCGCCCATCGGCCCCTCTAGATACCTGATGCCTTCGTCTCTAGCTAGCTTCTCCCACTGCTCGCTCGGATTGTCGTACATCGTGTCTAAGACTTCTTCGGCAGTCGCCCAGCCCGCCAGATAGTTCTCATTAGCGATCTCCGTCTTCAGCCTGCGCTCCTGCGCCGTGACGCTCTCGGTCTCAACATTCACGACGTATTTAAAGTCGAGTACAGTCTTGCTCAGCGTGTAGGAGTTGCCGCGCTCGACCTTCTTCTGCTGCCCGTACTTCATGTCCCGCTGGGCAACAACGTTCAGGTCGCGGTCGTAACTCTTATGCGCCGTGAAGAGCATCTCAAGGATCGTCTTCTTTACAAAGTCGGCGTTACCCAAGCTCTCCGAGTCGAGACGCCCCTTGGCCTCTACCTGCTGGAGCTGAACGTTAGCCGTGGACTCCGCCGCAAGCTCAGGCCGGCTGATGTCCATGTGGGCGTTGACGTAGAAGTCGAGATCTTCCTTCCAGCTAATCTCCAGCTTGTCAAGGTCAGGATTGTGCTGCCCCGGCATCGCCACCACTTGACCGCGCGCGCTCCACCAGCCGCCGGCCTGCGCCACTGCAGGGCTAGATTCCATCGAGGTTAACCCTGTCAGCCTCTCGGCATCTACGACACCCGCATTCTCACTCTCGACAATCCGGTCTGGATTGGTCACCACATCGGACATCGTTATGCGGCGGGCGCGAATCTCGTTAAGGCCGTTCACCGCCGCATAGATCGGCCAGAAAAGCGGCGCCAACCTCTCGCCCGCCGCATTACCGACACCCCGAATCGGCGTCGTCATGCCGGGCGCTACGACCGCCGGCACGCCACCCGTGCGCTCCTCGCTCACCCAGAGCATTTCAGAGGATGCAACATCCTCTCCTTCAACGATGTGATAGATGTAGTCGCCGTCAGCGAGCCAGACGAACTTGAGTATTTGAAGGCCATCTTTGCGGCTCCGCCGCCAGTTGGTGACAGCCACTTCCGCCTCATGGTCATCACTGAACTTCTCAAATCGCTTCGTACCGGCATTGAAGCGGATGTGCGCCCCTTCAAGCGGCCCCTTCTTCGACTTGCCGGAATACTGTTTCTCGACCTCTCGTACGGCCATTGAGTATGTACGAGCCATCACTGGCGGCCTGAACGCGCCGCCTTGGATCGGAAAGAAGCACGTTTTCGGATCTGGCATCTCTACTGAGTACGGCCATGCCCAGTCATCGTCCAGATCGTCCTCGCCGCAATGCAGGATCGTCACGCTGTAGGACGACAGGAGCAGATGCGAGTACATCTCCTGAAACCAGGTGTTACCCTCGTTCAATTGCCCCAGACAGATAACGGCGCGCTTCTCTAGCTCGTCAGCCTTCTCGCGGTCGGCCTGCGTCGTGCCATCACGGTTGAAGATCGTGACATGAGTATCGAACGTGAGCCACTTCGCGCGTTTGACCTGAGAGAGAAAGATCAGAGATGGCGACGGCAACTCGGAGGTCGGCCCCGCCTGTTTCTGTTTCTCGGTCAGCCGCGCTGGCATGCGCATCGAATGGAGAGCCTCCCGGTCCCGCATCTTCAGGAGGTAGGCCTGGTGCTCGGGATCGTTTTCGAGTTCGGTTGCCCATTCGAGGACTTGCGGAGCAGTCAGCTTCGTCGGCATCTCAGGACACATCCATGAATTTGCCATATTTGCCAGTGCTGAAGGACTGCCATCGCCCACACCGACAAATCCAGCGATCAGTATCGATCTGATACCGCATCGAAGGACAGTTGAAAAGCCAGTGCCAGATTCTACGCATCGTAAGGTCATACATCGGCGATAGGTTCATATCCAGGCCCTTCTCGCTGGCTCCACCGCGCGCACTCCGTACGGTGACGGGATGCGCTGTATCGCTGGACTCAATGCACCCGGGTCCAGCAACAGACGTAACACGGCCATGCTCGTCGTGTCTACCATGTCGTCATGCGGCCCGTTCGGAAATGCGCCATGCTCCTCAATGAAGTCCGCCGTCCAACTTGCATTTCTCGGTAGGTAGAAGTTGCCCGCCTCGGCAAACGGACTCGCCGCCTGCGCCCGCGTCAACTTCGACCGGCCTTTGATCTGAAATGGTATCACTCCCGAGATACGTCGTGAGAGCGACTGGATGAGCGGCTTCGCCCACGGCGTATCCTCAATCACAATCGGCAACTGGCGTTCGTCCTTCGCGTCGAGGCAGCGCTGCAACAGCTCAGGGAAGAACCAATGACCACGCTGTACGTCTATCCAATACAGGTCCTTGCCGATGCGCACAATCATAGCTAAGACGGCGTAATCGCCTGTCGTCTTGTCGTCGTAACCCGCAGTATCAACGAAGACGGCGCCTGGATGATAACCATCGGGTAAGTCATCGTAGAAACGCCACCAAGTACGGTCAAAGACGTTACCGGTAGCGCCGATGTCCCAGTCGCCGTAGCGGAGCTGACGCCTGGTAACCAAATCGAGTACGGCAAGAGAGCGCTCGTAGGTCTCGGCGTCGAGAGATGGGTTATCTTCAAGGCGGGCGGGAATAAATGGCCGATCAGGATCATGTCCGCCTTCTCGGTCGATCTTGAAGCGCTGCTTGACCCAATCATGACCTACTCCTCCAGGGTTGCTCGCCGACCGGATGCGCAGAGGCACAGCGGCCAGCGCCGCGTTCGGGCTAAGGTCAGACGGCCGGCGGCAACGCGAAAACAGATAGGTGTACTGCGTCTCGCTGAACTGTGTTAGTTCGTCCCAACCGACGAATTGATAGGCCGCACCCTGGTAATGGTACTTGTCGTCTTCGTGCTGAAGATAGCCAAACGAGAGGGTTGCGCCTGATGGGAAGAGCCACTGATGGCGCTGGTCGTTCCACTTTGCGTCCGTGGCCATCAGCCATTCCTTCGACCTCGGAATCAAAGCGTCGGGCTTGGCCAAGTCCTCGAAAGTGCGTCGCAGGATCAAGGCTGAATAGCCCGGGATATGGACATACTCGAGACCATCCATCAGAAGGGCGTCTGACTTCCCACCTCCGGCAGCGCCGCCGTAGAGGGCCTCTAATGTATCGATCGCGAGGAACTCAGCTTGTTTCGGATGAGGTTCGTGGGGGATGTAGTTCGTTGTCGTTTCCGCGCTCGCTAGCTGATTGGTAAGCCGAGAGCGCGGCCAAGACTTTATCGGCAAGCGTTCCAAACCAGAGATAGGCTTCACCTGGCTTGAGGGAGCGTAACCAAGCTTCGTCCTGACCGAGGCGGGCAGTCTGTCGAAGCGCCATGAGGGTTTCGGCGACGAATTCAGTAAAGAGGGCGTCGATGTCAGCTCGTTTTTCACTGATTAGCACCGCTTGGACGCCGCGGGTCCACAGTTGCACAGCACCACGCGACACGTCGTATTTACGGGCAAGCATACTCTTCGGCGTGCCAAGCGTCGCGTATTCGGCAGCGACCTGCGCCCTCAGCTCGGGTGAATAGCTACGGTTGGCCACGACCACGCCGACCCGACAACACGTAGCAGCTGGCTAATACCGCCACGCTCAACCTAAAACCCTCAGGCTCGCGGTCGCGCCGATTGTACCACGCTCCTGCATGTTCAGCTCCTCGTCCCAATCATTCAGGGAAACCGGGACAGATAGGGGGTTTCGCTCATCGCAGTTTATCTCCACAGGGCTCTGAGGAGTTGCTGGCCCCACGTCTGGTCATCGACGTACAGGTTTCGGCATTCCGCACATGGAACATAGCGATCGGGTGTGGCACTGACTAACGGACAACCCGATGGCCAAGCGTCGTCATCACAGACTCGCCGGTAGCATTCGTCTACAGCCTTGTACCAGAAATGAGTTGAGAGGTCGGTCTGGGTCGGAGAAACCGCAGGCCAAATCTCGATGCTAGGTGTTGAATTGCGCTGTGCCGTCACGGGACGTACCGGAAGCGGTGGCGCGGCAGTTTCGGGCCAACGCCAAGCTCGCCGGCCTGACGCTGGCACAGTACCTAGATGTCCTGATGACAATCTCCACGCTGTTTTCGTCTTCTGCCAACTCGTGTCTCTTGCCTGAAAAGGAACCCGCTACGAAGTAACGCCCCGGCGCCGCTGAAACGGCCCGAGGCCGGGGGAATAGCTACGGTTACGGTTCGCCACGGTCGCATCTCGCGTTTCTTTTTCAAGGCATTGGAGCAATCGCCGCGATGTGAAACATGTCAGGGATGGTCTTCCCGAGGTCTCGATCAAAGTGCTCTGGGACGAGCTCGAAATACCATCGCGTCAAGTCGAGCCCCTCCATCTCAACGATCGCGCCTCCCCTCATCAACGCCTGACGGCACATAAGACTGACACGCTCAAGAACATCGCTGCTTGCCGCAGCCCACGGCGACAGAACGCATGTGGTTATCTTCTCGTTCATCAGGTTAAGTGGGGCCGCGAGGGACGCCGGGCCGGGTGCACCAGGGCCCTCGGGCTCGCGGTCGCGCCGATTGTACCACTCTGAGGTCTTGGTTCAGGTAGCAAGCAGACCTCGCAGAATCTGTATGCGGGCTGCACCCACCTGTGTTCATGGTCTGAGGTCGTGCACCTGAGGTCCGCACGCTGACCCAGCGTTGCGTCCTGCATATCCAGAGATCCGCGCAGCCTATTCTCAGTCGTCGGCCTGAGTTCAAGTTCCTCGTCAGGGTCATCGTTCATCATCGTCCCTTTCTATGCCTAAAGGAGTATGCACCTTGGACACGGCGCGAACGCCTTTTTCCATCTCGGAGAAAACCTCCTGGCTGAATCTGCCTGACGTAAAGCTCCTTTACGTCAGTATCCGTAAGGCCGATCTTACGAGATAGATCAGTCTTACGGACTACCTTGCTCCCCCTTTCGATCGTTCTTTGGGGTAGGGGAAGGGGTACGGGTACGGGGCCATGCGTTTACCATCGCTCTGCTATAGTTTTGCTATTAGCTCTGCTATCAATCTGCTAAGCCTCGTGCCATTAGCCTGCTATGTGTTTGCTATTAGCTCTGCCATTCGGGTGCCATCTTGCTTTAGCGCCTGCCCGCCCAGCCTTAACCTTAATAGCGTGCTTCTCCTGCCGCTCGGCTAACACCTGCTCTTTCGTTGGATTGTAAGCCAGGTAATCATGAATTTGGTAACCTCCTTCGACCTCTTCCCACAGAGGTCCCGAGAGTTGGACTAGCACCTTCGGCGCTGCCATCTTTCGCGCTACAGCGCCGGGTATAAAGCCGTCTGTAAGAAATCGTGCGGCATAGCAAAGGCTGGTCACATAAGAGCGGAACGCAGCGTCGCTCAGGCCAGCGGCTTTCGGATGGTCAGGGAATCCGTCGTCCAACTTGACCCAGCTCACACTATTCGCGCCTCCAATCTATCAGCGTTTTTCAATTCATAGACGACGAATTGGAGCCAGTCTTTATCGGCGACGGGACAGCGAATACAGCCCTCACCACCACATCTAACAAGCCGGGCTGGTTGATCTTGCAGAGAAATAATTAAATGGCACCACTGCTTGGAGCCAGCAAAGTCCGCTTCAAAACGTTCACCGACAACGTTGTACGACTCGACGTTATTCCAGCCGGACTTGCCTGAGAAATACTCGTGACAATCGTTGCAGACTGCCATCAAATCCTCAAGGTTCTCGTGGCCTATGCGCTTATACGTTAGATGGTGAACAGCTTGTTGAGGCTCCATGAAACAGTTCTCACAGTGATCACCAGAACGCTCACGAACCTGCTCACGTAACAAAGCCCATTCTCTGCCGGCTAAATAGCGCTGATAATCGAAGTCCTTAACACGATGGGGCACGATAAAGCCTCCTTCCGGGTGCAAAGCGGATTGGTTGGATCGCGCTCGTCCCGGCAAGGAGGCAGTTATCGAGTGTACAGGAGACACCGCTTCGCAAAGAAACGAACGCGATCCAACCGCCTCCATTATACCTTCTCGTCGTCAAAGAAGTCAGGCCGAAGCAGGCGCGAACGAGCCATCAATCTATCCCAGCAAAGAGGGACTTGAAGAACGTACCGCGGCCCTGATGCCAATAGCTGCCGATATGTTTACCGAAGGCAATGTTGAAACGCACGCGTTCAGGGTTGCGATGCTGACTGGCGTCACGCATGGCATTGTCCATTTCGACGTCGTCAACGTACACGCCGTACTGGTCGAACCGCCCGTCCGGGCCGTGTGAGCCTTCGCTGGTCACGGCGCCGCCGCACCAGTAGCACCAGCGGGTCAGGCGCGGTCCGTCTTGTTGTGCCGATAGTGTCACCCTGCACCCTCCTCCTATAGGGCCGCCATGAGCGCACGGCCGATGTACTCGGTGTAAGCAGGTGGGATGGCCTGGGTTAATTCGTCCCTTGTCATCCAATCGATACCCATTGCCTCGCGTGCGTCCCCAACACCGGCAGCATGGCCAACATTGGCCCCAACTCTGCGTGCCCCGTTATGGACGGTGCCCCGTGGCGCGGGGCCTAGAGTTCGCCCATTGCGAACCCCGATATTATCGGGGTGGAGTGGATGGCCTGGCTGCAGCCAAAACCAATTCGTTTCAAAGGCGCGGTGTCGATAGAAAGGCATTCCAAACATGCCGCCGCAAAGCCAGCCCGCCGGTAAATGCGCGCCCATCACGTTCTCGAGAACGTATGGAACACCCATAACCTGCATGCAGTCCTGCGTCTTATCGATCAGTCGCGGATAGTCCTTGTCCCGCAACCAGGGCAGGTTACGCATGATGCTGTACGCCTGACACGGAGGCGAAGCATGGACCGCCTGGAAGTCGAAAGCCTGGTTAGTCTGGCTGTCGCACCAATCAAAGACATCCGCCTGGATGAACTCATCGCCGGCATATCGCGGCTGCGGTTTGCAGTCCACCCCGACGACGTAGAAGCCCGCCATCTGGTAGCCGCGCGCTGCTCCGCCAGCACCGCAGAAAAGGTCGAGCAACCGAGGACGCACCGATAGTGTCATAGCCGGCCTTTCAGTATCGCCTTCTTGGCCTGTTCCCAGGTCAGATGCGGGTGCTTATCCCAGTAGCAGTCGATCTCGTCTTCCGTAACGAACAGAGGTTTCCGTCTTGGAACCGGGACAGGTTGCTTCGGACGTGATCGAGAGGGCCCGCTATAATCAACATGCCGTGCTGCAAACGAAGCGGGGTTAGTGACAACCGCCTGCTCTTCTTCAGGCGTCATAGTCCTGATAACACGTGTCATGCGCCACTCACCCTGCGCTCTCCTTCCCGCCCTGCGTCACCGCGGGAACTCAGACCACTCGCGGCCGTCGAGCTCGCGTCCAGCCGCCTCCTCCAACTCGCGCAGCGCAGCCTCTAGAGCGATATATGGCCGGCAGCGCGATAACCGCCCCTCGATCATCGCGTCAACCAAACACCGCACGATCTCCCGCGCCTCTTCAATCTCCTCCGTCCATTCGATCACCGACTTATTCATCTGACGACCTCGATGGTGACGCGGCAGAGGAAATACTCACAATGTCTTCCTCAGGCTCTTTGGGAAGGTCTGTCCTGCGAAGCCCCGATTCCTTTATCGCTTGCTCCAGTAAGCCAGCCCTCTGCATTGCGCTACAGTATGACGCAATGATGGCCCGTAGACGCCTCCTGGCTTCTTCTTCAGTCTCTCCGGAAGCCGTCATCTTCAGCTCTCGACAAACGGCGGACCATCCGCCGTGAGATGCCTGGCTGATAGCTGGTCTGTAATGAAGCTGAATAAGGCTTGTCTCGCTCATCTCACGACCTCGATATTTACGCGGCATGTATGCGGCGGTGTACCACACACTATTTCGTTCCCCACTTCGCTAAGATCGAGGGTAGGAGGTTCCCAGGAACATCCAGGACAAGCGTCCCGAACGACAACATCGATTGCACCAGCTGGGCCTTGCACTCGGAGCACTCGGCCACATGCATAGAGATGCCCTCTATCTGGCCGCCAAGGTGAGGCAACGATGTCGAGCCGGTCGGAGCTGTAGACTCCGTTGCCAGCGCATCCAAGGGGCTGGCCTTGATATGACTCGCCGTAGTGGGTTGCCCAGCCAGCCATGACGGCAGGAACCAGGCCGCCATCAAGCCGATCAGCGCCAGGAAGAACCCCAGGAAGAACCCCAGCCACTCGTCCATCTACACCACCCGTTCCGTTCTCAGCGCTGGATAGCACGTCGCCCCGCATCTCAGGCAGAGCGCTTTCGCGTCCTGATCCAGTACTACGTTCACCTCGTCCGGCTGACGCTTGCACTTCGGGCACCACCAGATCAGGGTTGGGTAATGCCAGTACCACATCGCCTCTGCCATCTACGCCGTCCCTTCCTTCTCCGGCGGGGGCGCGCTCGTCTCCTTGCACGCCGTCCCGCACCGCGGGCACCTTACCCGCAACCCCCCCTGGTCCTTCCGTGAGTTCACTTCCCGTCCGGGGAAGGACTCCACCCTCACGTACTTCGGATGTTCCCGGCAACGCGGGCAGTACCAGATCTCCTCTGTCATCAAGCCTTCTCTCGAGGATTACAAGCGAAGCCAGCGCGATTACTGCCGAAACTCCGAGCGCCAGCCACGTCGGCCACGTCAGACCTCATGCCTTTCCATCGTTTCCTCCTTGTCACCGCAGCGCCGTCGCGATCTCGCCCGACACCCATTGACCCGGGCGCCAGACACAGGCCTCGAAGCCAGCCCGTTCGAAGGCGTCAAGCCATTCCTGCTGTGCTTCCGGCACCACGACCTTCTCGCGCTTCAGCTCGACGGCTAGCCCGCGATTGCGGCGCAGTAGGATCAGGTCCGGGTAGCCAGCACCATCCCCCTCAACCGGCGTGCGCCAGCCGCGCGTAGTCATAGCCGGACGAAAGTGGGCGGTTTTCCAGTGAAGAGCTTTTGCTAGGTCAAGGAAGTGATGGAGGAGTTGGGCTTCACTCATACTCCTTGCGAGCACGGTCTTCACGTCTGCACTCGCGACAATTCCAGTAACCTGGGCGGTCTTTGCGGTAGTACGTGTTCGCTTCATTTCGCTCATGCCCGCGACCACACGTATTGCTGGCATGGATTGCGATATTGGGAGCGACACTCCTCAGCATATTCTCGCGGTGAGAAACAGCTTCTAAATGCGCCGGGTTCACGCAGCCACGATTCCGGCAAAGATGATCCAATTCGCAGCCACTTGGCACAAGAAAACGAAAATGCTCGAAGAGTACGACATGAACATGCTTGTAATGTCCCTGTCCTATCTTCATGTGAGCATATCCGCCAGACGTATGAGAGCCCTTGTAATGCCAACATCCTGACGGCATCTTTTCGACATGAAGAAGGGCTCTCTCTATAGGACTGCCTCGTGAATAAACGCGGGTTCTCTGCTCGTCCGTAAGCCTTTTCACCATGCTCTATTATACCCAAAATGCTCAGACGCCAGCCGAACACCTTGGCGGCGTGCTTGACGTGCGCTAGGAGCTGCGCCTCGGTCATATTGCGGGCGAGCGCCTGAGTGGGGGATAGGTCGGGCATGGGTGGGATGCCTTTCTCTTAAGTGCTAGTCGTGCTTCTTTGCCCCGAATCGCAGTCCGGCTCGGGGCCACACCGTTCCCCGCTGGGCTGGCGGCGGAGGCCCTTTGGAGACGAGTTCCGCCAGCTTGTGCGCTGCGAGGAGGAGATGTAGTCCACGGTCTTGCTCCATGACGGCCCGCCGTGACGCGAGCTCTTGCCACGATCACGCTCACCGTGATTGCCCACTCTCCTCATCTCCTCCTCGCAGCGGCCAACCAGAGGCGTGTTGGCCAGCTCGCTGCTGCTGTCGAACTATCCGGCTCCTGCACTCAGCTCCCTATCTTCCTGTCGCCTCTGCCCGCCTACGTGCTGCGTTTCCTCGCGGGTTGTGTCACACACGCAGGCGGGCAGCGACGCCGAGACGGGAGGTGTC
>ERZ1292637.382-Hain-H14-01um-R3-382-length-28145-cov-5_pt1 | contig 28145 bp, 33 predicted proteins | sample MGYA00564405_ERZ1292637 | MGnify/ENA primary metagenome ERZ1292637 (study PRJEB36523, sample SAMEA6512645) | groundwater metagenome | collected 2019-01-09 | study: AquaDiva: Metagenomics assemblies of 32 groundwater samples | reverse complement strand
GGGATCTATTTGACCTATAGATCTTATGACAAAATGACAAGCTCGGCTTGGCAGGTTCAGAGCTCAAGAATTAAGACCGATTCTGAAGCAGCTTGGTATAATTATGGTGCTAAGACTTTTCTTGTTTGGGATAGCAAGTCCAAGGTTCTTGAAGAGGCCAAGAAGTGGGCCGAGGAGAAATATGGCATTGTTGGTTGGGCCAAGATTCCAGGTCTTGGAGGTTATGTGTTTCCAAAGACAGATGCAGATATTGTAAGGGTAGATTTGGCTAAAGCTAAGAAGGCGGCAAAAGCATGTCGGTCATCAAGATCAAGTCTTTGAAGCTAGAGTGTGTTCCAGAAGCCACACTTAAGGCAGATCTTGAGCATATCAAGAATGCTGCCATGAGTAGTGGCAGGGGAGGTATTGCGGAGGATCATATCAGGGCAGGAGCAAGATATGTCGAAGAGTGGATGAAAATAAATGTAAGGGGCAATTTGAAATCTGTTAGAGAATCTTTGATGGAGGAGGGTTACCATTTTCCCAACGAGACCCTAACACTGATTGAAGATATGATTGTTACTCTTGGTGGTGGTGATAATGAGGAGATTGAACGTGGGGACTAAAGTAATGACTGAAGAGCGTGGTGGCCAGAGGCGGGATAAGAAGAATGTGAAGTGTGGCATTGCACTCATGCATGACCGAGTTCTTGTCCGAGTCAAGGACCCGGAGAAGATGACTAAGAGCAAGATGCTCTATATTCCGTCCACGGCCCAGCAGGCGCGAGAGCTGCCCATGGAGGCCGATGTAGTGGCTGTTGGCCCAGGGCGGTACCACAATGATTCGACCTTTTTCATCAAGACCGAGGTGGAACCGGGAGACACCATCATCTTTGATCGCCATGCCGGTGTGCAGGCCGATCCCGGCATTCTCGACAAGTATGTGGAGAACATTGATGACGGTGCAACGTACCTGATCTTACGGGAACTTAGCATTATGGCGAAGGTTTTGGACTGATGGCTAACATGACAACCAATATTAAGGTGTCCTTCAACATCGTTAGTGGAGAAGCAATGAACACAATTAAGCTTCCAATCAATCTGGATGGGTATCTTGGTGGGAAAAGGTTACTCTATCAGCCTATCTCTATGCTTGCGAAGCCCTTAACACAATTTGAGGTTGTAGAGACTGAAGCTTATTGTGGGGTATCTTTGGCGGAAAATCAGGTTTTGTTCCGGGAAGATGTGTTTGGTCATGAACTTTTGAAGGTTTTGACCTTACGAGAAATTGTCAAAGACCCCTTTAGAGGTTGTCAGGTCTTGTGGACCGATCTTAAGCCAGAGGAGTATGGTCGATTTGAACTCGTTAATTCTGAATCTGGCCAGATTGGTAAAGTAAGCCCCCGTGGGGCATTTCCCAATTTGGGAATGTTCTTGGGCAACTACTTTGGGGTTACTTGTACTCTCAACCACAGAACGGCCTTTGTTGTTGAGAACGAAAGTGCATTCATCATGTTGCGGTTTGTTAAGAGGGGTCTGCGATGAAGCCAGCATCCTTGGGTCTTACTAGGCGTATCCGCAGACGTAAGATTCCAGAGGCTGCCCCAACACCCACTCATCGGGACGTTACGCTGGCCTTGGATTGCCTGAGAGGCTTTTCCAAGGATGGCATCATGGTAGATCTTAAAACTACCTCTGTTGGTAAATGGTCCATGAAGGTGAGAAATAAATATACGAAGGAGATTATCTACAAGAACAGATCAGTATCAGCAGAAGCATTAATCTTAGCGGCTAAAAGAACTCTGAAAGGTGAGGATATTGAAAGTGGCTCGTGAACTGAAATATGTGGAAGTTGAGAAGCATGCGTGTGAACTGTTCTCAGAAGGTCTGACGATAGAAGCCGTGGCCGAAACTGTACAAGTGCCTCTTTCCATCGTTAGGCGCTGGAGGTCCCGCTATGACAAGCATGGCGGGTACAAGTCGAGGTGGACCAGGAATCGAATCAATGCTAAAAGGGCGGACGGCAAGGAGATTGGTCTAGAGGAGCTGCAATTTATTTTGGAGGCTATCTATCGTGACTACTGTGCGACGAATAGCGTGTCCAGTATTCCGGTCTCAGAAGTTGCGGCCGACTTAAATGCCGGTTTGTCCAAATCGGTATCAACATATACTATCAGGGGTTATCTGAAGAGGGCCGGTTTTGTCAAGGTTGCTGGTGGTTGGGCACTAGAGGAGAAGCGGTCATGACGATTGGTGAGTATATGAGTAGGCATCCCGAAGATATGTTTAGTTTCTCGGACCCGAATGCCCGTAGTTGTTTGTCAGTTGGTCGTATCTACATGTTAGCTCCTTCTGTTCTTCGGGATAAAATTCAGCATTGTCCAGAACACTATCTAATTAGGGCCGATGGTAATGAGGCCGTTTTGGTGGAACTTCTATAGTCTTAATGATGTGGTAGGAGCCTAGTTAGGCTCCTACCAATGCTATCGAGAAGGCATCTCCAACAGTTTCAGATCTCTCATTTGGGACTCTCTTTCCGTTCTTCTTGGCCCTCGGCTTTACTTCCTTTGACCAATTCCAGATTCCATTCCAAATCCCTAGCATTTTTGCTCTTACTATGACCTTCTCTTTGCCCATTTTATTTCTTGGTTCTTTACGAATATCACAGGGCCGTAGCACGGCCCGCTTGGCCGCAAGAGGATTAATGGCAGAGACGGCAATGTAGGGGTAAGACTCGGCCACCTCCAGAGCTGCGATTCGTGCCGATGCTACCATTTGATTCAAACGTGCAAAACTTTGCACGTTTGATATTCTTGCCTTGTTGAACTCTTCAGGACTTTCAATGTTGACAATGATCGCTTCATTATCTTCTCTTAAATCAATGACTTGAAGTAGGAATGCCTTGATTTGATGGTGGCTTCTTATGAGGGCTTGATCGAAGGAGATTTGGGTCTTTTCATTCCATCGGTTATCAAATATTGCCACTTTTAGAACTTGCCATCTATCTCCATTTTTTCTTACCAGCACTGCTCCACCCAGTCGTCCACAGTCAATGCCTAAGCGTAACATATTGATTCCAAATCACTTATCTTAATTGGCATTTTGTTTTTCCCACTATTCTTGAGGTACACGGTTGAAATGCTCCCTGGTGGGGCATTCGAGAAACGAGAGTCCAGATCTTCTGTTTGTTACCATAATGGTAATATTGTAACATATATGTGACCATAAGGAAGTATTGCTAAGAAATCTCTTGACTTTTTTTTCCTTTTTTGATACAATACACACCTAAGTTGAAGATTACGATTCTTCTAAGAGTCCTAATCATACCACACATTGTTGGTTCGTGTCAACATAATTCTAAGGTGGCGAAAATTTGCTCATAGGTGAAATGGTTCCACCCAACCCAAATTCCAAGAAGGCTCCAGAAGGATCTTCTTGGGAAGCTCCTTCTCTGTCTGATTTTACGACTAAGGGCTGGAGTGAGTTGTCTGATTCTGATAAGAAAGAAATTGCTAAACATTTTGCCTATTGTCCTTCCTATCCTCCAAAGACATTTGGGGAGATGAAGTTTCCCCATCATAGACCTTCCGATGGTGCTGTTGTCTTTGCTGCTTGTTCAAGTGCGATGGGAAGAATGAATCAGGCCGACATTTCCGCTTCTGAAAAGAAAGCTGTTATGTCCCATATGGAAGCTCATTATAAGCAATTCGATAAAGAAATGCCTAAGTCAATGATGGGCAAAAAAATGATGCAGAGCGAGACTTATGAGCAATTTATTGAATCTGTTGGAGACACTCCTGTATGGGAATCTATTTCTGACAGTACGGAAACTTTTGTGCTAGAGGAAGATCTGGGCTATGGTGGCTATATCGCCGAGGCCGATTCTGGATCTCCTTTTAACTCGGAAGGTCTGCTCCCAGTACTTTTGATTCGTCAGGGATGGTCCAAAAATAAGCGATGGTCCTATGATGAAAAAGGTACTCCTATAGAAGTTGGTCGATATTACACTCCCGAGGCCATTAAATCTCTTGTACCTTTCCTGGGCTACCGGACAGCAGTGAATATCGACCACGAAATGCCGTGGGGTCCTCCGCGTGGAATGCGCGATTGGGCCGCTGAGATCAAGAAGTCTGAGGTAAAAGAACTCAGCGGTAAGATGGCGGCTCTTGCCGAACTGGAACTTCTTGGTGTTGGACCAACCGCATGGATCAAAGAGGTAATTGAAAGATTCCCATCCAAGATCGGTATGTCCACTATGGCCAATGTGACTGCAAAGCGAGGCAAGGTTGCCGGTCGTGAAGCAGACATTGTTCAGGTTTTTAATGATATGATCTCTAATGATTTTGTTCGCTACCCCGGCATTGAGGGAGCGGGAATTCGTCGGAGCCGTGAAAGCTTCGACTCGAACGGTATTCGTGACTTAAAGATCGAGAAGGATTCCGAAGGCCGGATTCACTTCTACGAGTGGAAGGGCCGAAAGTTTTATCTCTCTTCGGAATCTTTCAATCACGAGCCAATGGTTCGGAACACATCCAATGAGGAGGATGATGAATCTGTGGAAAAGCCCACTGTTTCAGAAGCTGTTATCAGCAATATTTATGAGCTGCGTGCAAAGTTTCCCGAGCTCGTTGATCAGGCACTTAAGACTGCTCGCGAGGATTGGGAGAGGGATAACAAGGCCATTAAGGAAGTTGAGACTCTTAAGGCTGAGAACACCGATCTTAAGACCAAGGTTACTACCCTGGAAACTGAGCGGAACACTCTCAAGACCGAGCTCGACAACGTGAAAACTGCACGGCTGGTTGCTGATCGTAAAGAGAAGGTTCGTACTCTTCTGGCCGAGGCCAAGCTAGACATTAATGATCCCGTTCATGTTTCTGAGGTTTTCCTTGAGATGCTTGACGCCCAGGGCGACGAGGCCAAGGTCAAGGCCATGATTGAGGATCGCAAGGTAATTGTTTTTACGCGCGATGGTGTGGGTAATGGTGAGCGCAAGGTTGAGTCTCCCAAGACTACAACTGCTCCCAAGACTGAGCCAAAGCCGATGACGCTGGAGCAGGAACTTGAAGTGCTTCAGTATGGAAAGTTGGTGAGTTAATTTGGCTAATACCTCGAACGTAAGGGTTCTGTGGTACGATCCAGCGTTTGCTGTTTCAGTTCCGTCGCACGCAACCACGTCAAGAGTTGTTGCCATCGGTGACTTTGTAACTCTTGAATCGAACGTGTTCGATGTCATGGATGCTGTTGGTGATGACTCGCTTTTTGCGGGCATTGCTATTAGCGCAAATGCTTCTGGAGATCTGAATGCTGTTACAGTGGCCTCGGTTTGTAAGATTCGGGTAGCTGTGGCTTCGGCATCGTATGGTCTATATGATGGTCTTAAGTATTCGCTTGGAGACAACGGAACTGATTGGGTTCTTATTGCCGATGGCGGCGCAAATACTATCGCTTGGTCTATGCAGGAAACGGGAACAGTCACGACTCTTGATGTGTTGATTCATGTTCCTCTTCTGGCCATTAACTCTGGTAAGCTCTTTACCACGCCTACTACCTAAAAGGACGGTGAATTTCTAGTGTTGCATATCAAAGAATTTGTAAATACCAAGGTCACCGAGGCGGGTGGCAACCGCAAGCAGGGACAGTGTGCCGTAGCAGAATCTATTAAGAAGATGCTGGCGGGGCCAACTCCCAAGCTTGATGCCCGAGATATTTCTCTTCGTGCCCTTTTCGAGGCCATGTGTGTTCCCGATGGTGTCAGTACGGAGGAATTTGTTTTCTCTCCTGAATATCGAGAAGCTGTGGACTCAAGTGCATTTCCGATCTCAGTAAAGTATATTACTGACTCGGTAGCAATTCCTGCCTATAATCGTGGCCTTGCTGGTGCAGACATGCTTGTGCGAGATCGTGGTGTTAATACTCAGGCTGGAAAAGATGACTCTATCAAGGTTCGTGGGTTCCTTTCGGATCTGTGGCCTGACCGAGTCTATCGCGGCATGCCCTATACTGAGGGTAACCTCATGGAGAAGTACGCGGAAATCGAAATTGCGACCTTTGGTCGTATTGTCGGTTTTACCAAGTATGCTCTTCTGATGGATGATGGCGAAATGCTTAACGAGGCAGAAATGCTTTCGGAGAACGGCGGCGCGCATCGTCATACCTTTATTGTGCAGTCAGCCGCTGATCGCGCAGTTGATGCCACGGGCCGTGCCGCAGCCAAGTCTCTATGGTATGAAGGTACCAAGGGTGAGGTTTATCTTAGCGACCACTCTGGCGTCGAAGAAGGTTCTCAGACCAACGACAACCTTTTCGCTGGTAGCCTGGTCACTGCTCCCACGCAGTCGCTGACCGATATGTTTGTTGGTATGGCCACCATGAAGGACATTTTTGGTCGGCCAGTTCGTTCGCGTCCAAATACTATTCTGGCTCCGATGGCTCTAGAAATTGCGGCTCAGGTCGTTACTCAGTCGCCGTTCCAGAGCGATAATGCTAACAATGGTATTACTCCTCGGTTCTTCCAGAGTCTGAACATTGTTTCGTCTAACGTACTGGATGCCATTGATGCCAATGACTGGTACGGAGGGGACTTTGCTAAGGCCCACTGGTGGTATTGGGGCTGGAAGGTCAAGACTGACGTGCAGGGTGCTGGTAGCGATGCCGACTTCGAGCGCGACGAGGCTCTTCGTATCAAGGTTTCGTATCGCGGTGGATGCGGTTATGTTGATTACCGCTACGTCTGTAAGTTTAGCAACTAAGGGTCTTTGGGGGCCTAGATACTAGGCCCCAAACTATGACAAGGAGGACAAATTGAATCTTCTAAGTAAGGGCCGGACTCTGGTGGCGATTTCGCTGATCTTAAGACTCGGCTTTGCAGGTATGGTTCTTGCTGGTGCCAAAACTACCTTCAAGGGTGAGGTTGCAGCTGGTGACTCATTAACTGCTCCTGTCATTTCTGCATCTACCACTCTAAACACTGCTGATCTTGTAGTAACAGATGATGTGAGTGCAGACTCTATTGGTGCAGCCAAAGTTGTTGCATCTACCTCTGTCACGACAGCTGATCTCACGGCAACAGACGATATTAGTGCTGACTCGGTTGGGGTAGCCAAGGTTGTTGCGTCTACTTCGATAACAACGGCTGATCTGGTAGCTACTGATGATGTTAGTGCTGACTCGGTTGGGGTTTCAAAGGTAAAGGCCAGTACGTATGTTGTGGCCGATAGCATTGAAAATACCGGGGCCTACACTGTTGATGGGGATCTTTTTCAGTTTCCCATAAGCTTTGGAGCATTCGATCCAGACAGCAATGCTATCTTTGGTCGATTTTATGCTCCCTATCCAATGACTGTCACTTCTATTGATGTCGGCTTTAGGTCCAAGCATGCCACGGCTTGTTCGGTCTTTGTGTACAGTGATGCCGATGCCATTGTTAAGCGTGTTTCAATTGCGTCTGCGGCAACATTTACCAGAGATGCGACAGGTTTTAACCTTAACGCAGCTGCCGATACTGTTTATCTGAAGTATTGGGAGACTAACCTAGCCAATGAAGACACTCTGGGAACAGTTACTATTTGGATGCATCCTAAGAATGACTAACTAATGGAGGGGTGCTTAAAATCACTCCTCCATTTCACATTTACTGCTCTCGTCCTCCCCAAAGGCTTATTCTGCTTCTGAGCTCAGGAAGAAGTCGGGAGCCCGGTGGCTCATGACAGAAGAGGCCCGCAAGGCTAGAAACCAGACCAAAATGCAGGATCTCAATCCTGCGTTCCGTTCCAGATTATCCAAAGTTATTACTGACCTTGAGGCCGTTGGGTTTCGACCAAGAATTCAGTGTGCGTGGAGAAGTCCCCAGGAACAATTGGAAGCGTATAAATCTGGTCATTCTCAATTGCGGTGGGGTTACCACAATGCTACCACTCCAGATGATGCCCCAGATTCTTTAGCCGTTGATATGCTGGATGACGACTTCCCTCTTACTCAGCGTAGGCAATATGTTTTGGCTTTGGCATTCTTTTCAGAGAGTAATGGACTGAAGACTGGAATATATTTTGGTGTTCCAAAGCGAATGCTTTTCTCCTTGCAAAAAGCCATTATTAATTGGCAAATGCCAGATGAAACGGTAAAGCTGGGTTGGGATAGTTGTCACGTACAAATGCAAGGTTTAACAATAAAAGAAGCAAAGAAGGGAAGGCGCGTTGCCTAGACACGGGGGTTCGAGCGGGCTTGCAAAGGCTCGTCGTCGTAGGGGTACTATCTCTAAATCTCGGCCGAGATGGAACGATAGAAGTTGGGAGCAAGAGATGAATGATCGTTATGTTAAGAAACCTAAAAAGTCCAAAACATCATGACAGCCAAAATGCTCATCACTAATGGATGGACCCGAAGATTCGCTTTTCTGGGTTCTGCGGCCGGATTACTGTTCTTAGTTCTGATCATGATTCATTGGCTTATTTTCTCAGATTACGCGGGACGCGGCCTGGAAGAGGCGGGCGAGTGCTTCCCCTACGCCGATGGGCCCTGCATCGCTGCCTGCACCGATGAGCCGACTATGGAAAAAGTTTCGAAAATTCAGGAAGAGTTGACCAATCTACAAGGATCCATAGAGGCGTTTGAGACTAGGTTGGAGGCCGTTGAAAAAGCGGTAGCATTGAATGGGGCTCAATGAGAGAACGCTGGACAGAGAGGTTTGTCGTAGCTCTCATTCTTTTGCTTATTGGGGGCTGGATCAAAACTAGGGAAGATAAGCTGGCTGAACATGAGCAACGACTCAGAATGATGGAAGTTCAGATAGCTAGCATGTCCGAAAGAGTCAATACTGCCGTGACTACAACGGTGAGGATCTTGGATCACTTGGAAAAAGACTAATGCATGAACTTTCTCTTACTCCCGAAGTTGTGTCACAATGGGGTCCGTCAATTATTGTCGCACTCATTCTTGGCACTAAGGAAGGTTTGCGGAGAGCTGGTAGTAGCGACAAACCGAGGCATCGTTGGGTTAAACCAACTCCAGAGCAATCAGCCCTTAAGGATTTGGCCACAAGACTCGGTGATCTTGAACAGACCATTGGGCAAGAAATGGATGGTACTCGCCTTGAAATTCGCCGACTGGCCGATGCTATCAGGGAAGGATCTAAAGAAGTATAAATGGCTGCTCCTGCCCTAATTTCCACGCCTCTGGACATTCGCAATCTTATCCCGTCACTAGTTAACCAAGATGGGGAGTGGGGAGTTCCTCTTGGAACTTTGTCTCATTTTATTCTATTGGCTGATGGTCAGATCAGATCCGAACTTCGTGAAATTTACGGATCTGATCTAACTGTCACTCCATATGTTGGGATTCCATATTGGGTTCCCGATTCTTTTGGTGCTGGCGGTGGTGTGTTATATTCTGCCACGGCTGCTTCTACCGCCGTGTCCGAAACTTGGACTTTAACTTTTACCTCGGCCACAGCTTTTGGATTTAAAGGTACTGTTTCAGGTCCCAGCCAGGGTACTAGTGGATCAACTGGGTCTTCAAGTTCATCCACTAATGCAAGGATAACCATTGCTTCAACTGATTGGGACATTAGTACGCCCCCAGTCAGTGGAAATATTTTCTATATCTCCACTTACAATCATGAGCCAACTCTTGTTAAGATCTCTTCGTTATTGGCTGCTGCGGATCTGTTGGATTCGATTTACGGCGAACAGGTTCCTAACACTTCTTCAGATTCCAGCGAAAGATTCAGGAATGAGGCTATGGGAATTATAAGGAAGCTGACCGATCCTGATGGTCAAATGACCCTAGAATGTGGTCGGATCTCAATAGATACTTCTCCGTGGCTTCTTGCTGGCGGCATGGAGGATATCGGGGATGACGGGAATTTTGCAACTGATTATCAGGATGAGGAGGGTTTTGATAGATGAAGAAACTTTTTATAGGAATCTTGGCACTGCTCATGGGAGCTGCCGCTTTGGCCGATAAATCAAACGCATTTATTGGGAGTTCCAGCTTTGAAAAAATGGGCAGATATTCCGTTGGAGATACCCTTCCTGTCGTTTGGGATAGTACTCTAGCCACGGGCGACTCCATTACTTTTCGTGCCACAGGAAATGGATTTTGGCCTTCGTGGGGGCTTGATGTTAATGGCACCATCAGGGTTTGGTTTAGAGCCATTGCTACGGCCGTAAGTCACAAGATCTATGCGGGAAGGCCGGAGAGTGAGCCTTATCTAATTGATTCAGTTAGAGTTGTTAACAATCTTGCCGGGGCTACGGCTACAGGATTTGTTCGTATTCCGAGGAGTAAGTAGATGTGGCGTTGGCTGGCATCTCCGATAATTTGTCTTCTTCTTGTCTCGTCGGCAAAAGCTGATTGGATTCTGGTTCCTCCCCTGCATGTGGCAGATTCAATACTAGGAGAGGAATACTTTGAGGATGCGCAGATTACACATAACTCTACTTCAACAGCTGATACTGTCAATTATGGAGCTGGAGAAACCGTTAATGTCGGGTTTTTTAATCCTGGCTCTAAGCAACAGCGTATGTATGGCAAGATTAATTTTTCAGAGACTGTACCTTCAACGGCTTCAATTACTCGTTTTCTATACTTGATAAGGTTGAGTGCGTCGGTTATTGTTGAAGATACACTTTATTTGTGGAGGAATAATGCTCCTGCTAATGAGGGCACTGGTACTAGTGTGTCTGGTGCCACTTTAGGCGCTCAGAATGGAATAACTTGGACGAAAAGACTTAACTTTACTTTAAGTTCAGAAACCGATTCTTTATTTGATATTGCTGGGGCATCTTCCGCAGATTCGACGGCCGTTGACGTGACAAATTTTGCCGCAATGCTGCTTCCGGCTCGAAATTATTTGCTTGGAACTCAAGCAGACACAACTAAGGACAGGGGCAGATTTGCCATTGATACTACCCGCGTTGCCGCTAGTCAATCTGGCTGGGTCACGTTCGATTTGACCTATCTTGCTCAGCAGTGGCAAGCCTATAGGAAAAATACTGCCAACGGATTTCCCAACAATGGATTTTTTATTACGGCGCATCATGAGGCTGATGCTGTAAACGGTAAAGGAGCTGTTTTCATATCAAGAGAAAATGCCAGCTCTGCCTTGGAACCAAGGGCTGTTGTGGATTGGCAAGATATTCAGGTTCCTGGGGCAATTGGTCCTAGTGTGAAGGGTATTAGATAAGTGAAAAGAATTCTTCCACTTTGTTTTTTGCTCTATCCTTGCTTGAGTTGGGCCGGTATATCTGGGACGAACTCCTCTACCCAGACCACTTGGGATCATACCGATGAGGTAGTTGTTGGTCAGGACACGCATTGCGCTTCCACTACTGAGCGTCCTTATATTGCGCTGCATAATGAGCTGGCTCGTGGGTATTTTTCCCTTTGGCTTTCTGGTGGTGACTGTGCCAATGGGAATTTTGCCGATAGTGTTGGTGAGGCATCAGATGCTGCTGAGGTAAAGGAGTGGCTAGATTCTTTAGGGGTTCACAACATCCGATACTTTGGGACGTGGGGAAATCATGATGCTGATAGCCAGCCCTCCAATACAACTGATCCGTGGGAGGGTGTTAGATCAACCCTACCGTGGAATGCCGGTCCTTTAGGCAATGGTTCTTATTATATAGATTCTGGTCCTGCCCGATATATCTTTATTCAGAACCATATGAATGTAGTTGGCGAAGTTTGTTCAACAGCTACGTTTCAGTCCGATAGAATTGGACCAGCTCTTACCACAGATGCTGTTATTTTCAATCCAACAAGTTATTATTCAGGATTTGCGGTTTCTGGAAATCCTGAATATCAACTTTTGAAAACAGCCATTGAGGGCTGCTTACGCCCCTGGTGTTGGGTATTTTTCTCTCAGCCCATTGGTCCGGCCATTCAGGGCTCATCTTTTACTGGGGATCGTTGTTGGGGTCAATATTATCCAGACTCTACCAGAGCTGCCACTCATTTTGGCAACATGCTGCAAAATACTAGGACAGGCTTTGCTGATCCTCAAACTGGGGCCTATTATGGTGTTGATGGAGTTTATCAGGCGCATCTTCATATCGTTGAGAGACGAAAGCCAGTTCGTTATGGTAGGACCAATCTGACTGGGACTTCAGCAGATTCCACCATTAGGTGGATGACAGGGCCAAATGTGCATTTCTCACATGCGGGGGCTATTGCTGCTTGGGATTCTGTTGATGGTACAGCCACCCCAGATACGGTTTCTAGCATTTGGGAGGCGGTCTATGGGGGCCGCAGGGAAGCCGTTAAGTGGGTTCCGGGTAGTCAAATTGCTTATTGGAACTCAACCAGGACTGGTCAGACTGGAACTGCTCCAGTTACTCAGCGTATCAAATATGACGAACCTTCTCCCGGCATTTATAGGGTGACAAGATCTATGATTGATAGTAGTCGTGTTGAAATTGACCATGATAGTTGGACAAAATAATGTATGCCAAGGTTCGTATAAGGGTCAATTTTAGAGAAGTAACGGATTATCTTTCTGGCATTGCCAATAGGGCCGCTGACCAATCGGATTGGCTGAGGAAATCGGGTAGGAGAATTTTTCGAGAACATCAGGATGAAATTTGGAGAAAACAGGGAAAAGTTCCCGGTTCTCCCGTCGATTGGGTAGATTGGGGCAAACGTTACGGCAACCCCAAAACTAACCGGCATGGTCCTACGGGTCTCTCCTTGATGAGAGCAATTATTCGTTCAGAAACTAGCAATTGGAGCGGACATAAGTCTGACATCATGAATGACACTGGACTTATGAAGAATAGCATTGGTCCACTAATAATTGGCCCGGATATCTTTGTTTGGTCACCCCACGATAGAATAGTGGCGGCGAGGGATCTTGACCAAATGTGGAATGTGGAGAATGGGATTTATAATGTCAAGAGAAAAGCTCGGATTCCAGATACGAAGAAACTTGGAAAGGGTTCTTGGATGTGGATAACCATTCCCGCCAGACCTTTTTGCTTTGCCACAGAGCCTTTTGCTGACCGTCTTGCTTCAAATCTTTCCACCTATATTCATCAAGGTATAAGATCTACCCAAGCTGAAAGAATATCTTCTTCCCTATAGGTCGAGAAATCTCTTGACTTTTTTTCCTTTTTTTGATACAATATATCCATCTTTAAGGCTGTCTTGGCCTTATCCAAATTTTCTTCTAAACTCGTAAGAGTTGCCAAAATATCCGCACTCCCTTTGGGGATGTCATAGCACTAAAATTGAGAGGAGCAGAACCCTGCTTGTTTACAATTACCTTAAACACAGAGCTTGCTAATGCTGGGAATCTAGATAGTTACCAGCTTCCTGCATATGCCCCATCCAGCAATGCTTTTTTGGCCGTTTTTGTGTTTGCCAGCAATACAGCTGTTGTTGGATCTTTATCTGGAGGCCCGCAGTGGGCGGAACGGGTAACTCTTTCTCATCTTAATACACATAGAATTTCTTTATTTACTGCCCAATCTGGGGCGTCTCCAGGATCTATTTCTCCTACGTTTTCTTGTGCGGGAGATGTGGCTAGTGGGTGTGCTATACATGCCTACCAAATTACTTCGGATGCAGGACTGGTCAATTTCCGACAGGCCGGAATTGCCGAAGGATCTGGGGCCAATGCAACAATTTCTGTGTCTGATTCTATGCAATCTAATGGAGCCTATATTACCTTCTTGGCCAATCCAGAGATTGTATCATCCCCCGTTGTTTCTGGATGGACTGTTGGCAATTTTGCGTCTTATACTCCTCCGGCCTACAGAACGGGGAGTTTTTACAAAATAAATGGGCTTACAGGAACTTCTGTTCAGTGGACCAATAATGCAGTAGACTGGGCTGGAATTCTATTGGAAGTTCGTCAGGGTGCCGCAGTTGCGGATCATTACTATAAGCAGAGGGCCTAATCAATGTTGTGGTTGAGGCAATCGACAGCTGTTGAAATCTCACTTGGTCCATTTGTGGACCAGTATGACGGATTTACGGCTGAAACGGCTCTAACCATAACTCAAGTTGAGGTAAGGCTTAAAAAGAATGGGGATGATTGGACTCAAAAGAACGAGTCTACTTCATTGGTTCACGAAGAAAATGGGTACTATAGATGCCTCCTGGATTCTACGGATACCAATACACTGGGAATGCTTCGAGTAGCAGTTAGTGAATCTGGAGCGTTGCCGATTTGGCAGGACTGTGTAGTTATGCCTGCCAATGTATATGACTCCTTGCTAAGTACGGATAAGCTCCAGGTGGATGTTACAGAAATGGCTGCTAACACGATCACCGCGTCGGCCTTAGCGGCAGATGCTGGAACTGAAATTGCTGATGCCATTTTGAAAAGAGATATGAGTGCGATAACTGGTGAGGCTGCAAGAAGCCCGCTAAATGCTATTCGAAAACTTATGAATAAATGGTCCATTAGTGGATCAACGCTGACAATAACTAAAGAAGATGATACCACTACGGCCTATACTCAGGCCATAACTACTGATGCTTCAGCCAATCCAATCACTGCTCTGGATACTTCGTAATGGCTGGATTTGGCGGATTACTGGATTTTGTCGGGTACGGGGTTGGAAACGGGGATGTCTCCGTTTCCAACTATAGCCCGACTTCTGGAGACGAATTAACTGGGGCAAGAGTTACTTTTACTGGTATGAATTTGGACAATGTAACTGCCATTAACTTTTTAGGGGTTTCATCTCTTAGCTTGGTTGTTAATGCTGCTGGAACTTCTCTGTCCTGTGTTTGTCCTCCATTAAGAGCGGACACTGCCGATGTGTCTTTAGTCTCTGGATCTGGCACAGTGGCGGCGGGTAATTTTACCTACAATGCTGTGGCTACTAAACATCAGGCCAGTATGAAGTCTCTAATGACAAAAATGAAGGAGCTGCTTTCTCTTTTTAAGATTGAGGGGGCCGAGCTGGATGACGTGCAGCAAATTAAGCGGGGTCTTCGCCCCAGTGGAGTTTTCCCGGTTATTTATATTTTGCCGCAATCTACGACTGTGCTGAAGAGATATTCTTCTGGTAGGTTTGATCTAACCAATACAATAATGATTAGTCTTATGACTAAAACTATGAGCAAATATGACTCTCAAGATGAGTCGTTAAGATTGGCGAAGGAAATTAAACGAATTCTAAAATTCTATCATCCTCTCCAGGCCGGTGGCTATAATCTCCTCGTAGGAGACATTCTTGTCGGGAAGCCTTCTCGGGGTGATACGGGACTGCTGCGAAAAATCAGTATTCCGATATCTATTAAGACCAGACGATACCAGCTGCCGACTTCAACAAGTCAGACTTGGACGGAAAATTCTGCTCTAGATGTCCTGTCTCAGGTCTATAATACGGTCAAATCTTATTCTACCACTGACTTGGCAGATGTCAATACCAAGGCGTGGATTCGTGGAGCAACCGAGAACGTTGGGAGTTTCCCCGCCTTGGTCACAATTTTGGAGGATGATGCTGTAGTCAGATCTCAGCGAGGTTTGGACGATCAGGAAAGATTATTCATCTTTGAAATCTATGACAAGCTAACGGCCAGAGAAAATTCCATGGATAGCACCTTAGACATTGCCGACGCACTAATGCTGGTAATTTGGAAAAATGTTAATTGGGGTGGGGTGGCTTGGGATTCTGATCTAGAGTCTGTAGAGTATGGACAGGGAGAAACTGAACGAGGATTGCTATCTGCTGTTTCTCTGACAGCATTAGTTAACTGTAAAGAAGCGTCCAGGAGAACTCAATAATATGCCTCCTTCCGTTTCTAGTTTTACACCCACTTCTGGTGACGAATTAACAGGTGTCAGGGTCAGTTTTACGGGAACTGGCCTAACCGTTGTGACTAGTGTAACCTTTGATGATGTTGAGGCCCAAAATATTGTCATCAATTCTTCTACAAATCTTACTTGTGTGTGCCCTCCTCTACGAGCTGTAGCGTCTACGGTGAGAATTTATGAAGGTGCTGTTCCTGTGGTTCTATCCACACTCTTTACCTACAATGCTGTGGCTACTAAACATCAGGCCAGTATGAAGTCTCTAATGACAAAAATGAAGGATATTTTGATTCAGTTCAAGGTGGAGGGTGGCTGGCTAGATGACGTGCAGCAAATTAAGCGAGGCTTAAGGCCAAGCGGGATTTTGCCGGTTATTTGTATTCTTCCGTCTGGAACTGTGCCAATTGGCAGATTTTCTTCTGGAAGAATAGATCTGTTGAATAGTCTTACGGTAAGTATTTTTACCAAATCTACGGATAAGCATGATGCTCAGGATGAAGTAATGACATTGGCCAATAGTATCAAGGATATTCTAAAATTCTATCATCCCCTACAGGCTGGCGGGGTTGATATGACCATTGGAGAGGTGATAATTGGACAAACTATTCGTAGCGATACTGGTCTTATGCGCCGCGCTGATATTCCTATCACGATAGTTACCAGACGATACCAGCTGCCGACTTCAACAAGTCAGACTTGGACTGAGACGGCCCCAATTGATGCCTTGTCTCAAGTCTATAATACGGTTAAATCCTACTCTACCACTGACTTAGCAGATGTCAATACTAAGATGTGGTTACGTGGAGCTGTTGAAAACATAGGAATTTTTCCGGCTCTCGCCGTGATTTTAGAGGATGATGCAACTATAAGATCACAGCGAGGTTTGGACGATCAGGAAAGATTATTCATCTTTGAAATCTATGACAAGCTAACGGCCAGAGAAGATTCCATGGATACTATTCTGGATATTTCAGATGCATTAATGCTGGTAATCTGGAAAAATGTCCATTGGGGTGGGGTGGCTTGGGATTCTGACCTAGAGTCCATAGAGTACGGACAGGGAGAAACTGAACGAGGATTGCTATCTGCCCTATCTCTTATAGCATTGGTCAATTGTAAGGAAGTAGTCGAAAGGATACAGCAATAATGTCGAAAAAGAAAGATGTGGAGGCCATGACAGAAGCGATTCCTTCTGAGGAGCCTCTTCCAACGGTGGAATCTGTAACTAGAGCCACAATTGAAAATGTCTTGATCCAAAGTATTCCAGGTAAGGCTTTTCCCAACAAGCACGCCAATCAATGGCTTGTTGATCACTATGAAGTTTGGGGGTCTTTGTGTGCGGGAGATCGGGTCTATGTCCCTGAGGATGTGTGCGTGTTCCTCGGCGATAGTGTAGAAAGGTGTGATTAATGGCTATGCGGATGTTTGCACAGCCGAAGATTGTTGAGCCCGGATTTTGTGCCTGTGGGTGTGGGGAAAGAACTAGGTTGGAGAAGTTTCAAGGCAAAATTCAACCAGTCGGTCAGCCCCGAAGATACAAACATGGCCACAATAAGGCTTCAAGATATGTCAAAGAGGAGCCAAAACTCTGTGAGTGTGGTTGTGGGGAGCATACAGAAGTAGAAACCCGTAATGATGAGCTTGTTCCCGCTGGTTATTATCGAAAGTGGAGGGTTGGTCACCAAAAAAAGAAAAACTATTCTGGAAAAGTTCAATACCAAGCTAGCCCATATATCCCTGATGCGGTAGTCTACTTATCTGGTGGGTTTAAAAGATACCCAAATAAACCTCGTCGTTGGCAATGTCGCTGCTATTTTCCTGGAGGCCGTGCTTCGGCAGGATCACACGCTAGAGCCGTGTATATGTACCACTTTGGGGCAATTCCTGATGGATTTCAAGTTCATCATAAGAACGGCCGAGCAATAACTATTGAGGACGACGCTCCTAGCAATTTAATGTTGCTTCCCCGTCGTTGGAATGAAAGATATTTTCCCGTTCTATCTGAAGGACTGGGTGTATCTCAGGAACAAATAACTCGGGCCTATTGTAAGTTTTATTACGAAGGTGTTGAGGAGTCCTTGCTTTTCAGATCTATTTGCGAGGAACTTTTGAAGGGAGAGGATTAATATCGCCGCACCGGGTACACTTTTGTCGCCCCACGAGGAGATTGTTTGCCTTACCGGGCTTAAAACCACATTTGCCACGGCTTATGCGGGGTTAGATTTTACTGCTGGTGCTTCTTATGGTGCTGGAGGCACAGCTAGCTTTGCTCTTCCAGTAACGGGAAGCCCAGACTTTGCTCTTAATACAGAAATTGATCAGACCAAGGCAATGACTGGTCTTAGAGAGAATTATCAATACTTTGATGATGGAGAATTGCTGCGCTATAATCCAACCACGACGATAGAATATCCTGGCGGTGCTTACACTACCGCTGTTCCCTTAGCTGCTTTGTTTCAGAGGCAGTTCACTGAGGGCGCGGCTACGCCATTTACCAAGATTTGGGCGGCGTCTCTCGATGGTGCAACTTCAACAGAGCCGTATGATCCGTTCTTTTTCATGTCTGTCATGAAATACTACACTACAGGTGCTAATGCAGTTAATGAGATCATGGATGGTTGTGTGACCAATTCTGCATCCTTTAGTTGTGAGGGTGGCCCGCTAATGGTTTCTGTTGGCATTACAGGAGCCAGATATCGTACCGGCATCAACTTAACCACTCCATCGGTAGGCTTGCAATCTACCAATCCACCCCTGGTATTTCAGAACATGGTGTGCGATTTAGTAGATTCTGCTGGAGCTAGCCAGTTCATTTGCAAGGGTTTTACCATTAATATCACTAGTGGTGTTGAGGTGGGCTTCTATAACAATGCCTTACCCCAAAAGATAGTCATGGGGTTATTGAAATGCGAGGGGACTCTCAAGATTCCGCACGCGCAAAGAGCTGTTGAGACTGGAACCGGCACTGGTTATGAGGGCGGTATTCGCCCCATTTTGGATTATTTTGGTCTGGTGTCTGGTGTAAGCACTGTTTCGTTTGATGGTGATGCCACTGCGATTGGCACGGCTCAGACCAATCGTGCCCTTCGAATTTATTGGGGTCATCCAACAGATACTTCTGCTGTCGCTGGAGATCTTTCGTTTGTAATGAATATTCTCATGGGAGAACCAAAGAGAACGGCAGATGCTGAACTTATGTATGAAATCCCATTTAGAACTACCAGAACCGCCGCTGGTCTTGATGGCTTGACCGTCTACAATTCCAATGCAGTGGACTACACTTTATAGTATGTATGAATACTAATAACTGAAGACACGGGCAACTGCCATCTTTTGTGGCATTTGTTCTCTTCTTCTGAAGGGAGAGGATTAACATCGCAGTTCCAGGCATTCTCGTTAGCAAACACCAAACCAGGTTTGTTCTTGGTGGAAAGCTTAGTAGCGATATTACCACTACTTGCGACTTTTCAGCTGGATCTGGTTATGGTGCGGGAGGCACGTCCAACTTTGGATGGCCTGTAAATAATTATCCAGATTTTGATCCGGGGCAAGAAGAATATACGGGCGATCTCATTAGTGGCTTGGCTGCGTCCATGTCGTCTGGTGCGTGGCAGAATATTATTATGCGTCGTGCTCCAACGACACCTTATGAGTGGAACACAAGTGCTTATCATTTGTCTGTTCCTATTCGGTCATTGTTTGGTAGGGGAGTTACTGAAGGGGCATCTACCCCGTTTACCAAAACGATGATTTTGCCCACATCTTTGAGAACTAGCACTGAGGGGTTTTTCCCCGAAATGTACATGTCTCTTGGGCATTACCTTGCCAGCGGTAGTAATTTTCTCATCCATGGAGCAGTTACCAAATCCCTCACATTATCGTGTGATGGTGGTTCTCTAAAATCTTCGGCACAGTTCCTTGGAAGAACCTTTGCCATTGATGGGACTATCACTGCGGCCGGGTTAACCATTGGAAATTATGAGCCCTTGCTATGGCGTAATGCCGTTGTTGATCTCGATGACACGAGTGGAAATAATCGTGCCTTGGATTGTAAGGGATTTTCCTTGACCATAGATAGTGGCTGTACTCCAGTTTTTGGTAATGGGGCCATTCTTCCATATAAGATTTTGGCGGGCAAATATGCCATTACTGGTAGTCTTACTTTGCCATATGAAGCCAAAACTTATGATTCAGGATCTCGCCCATGGAGAGATTTTGTTGCTTCGGACGCGGGCACTACTAGTGTGCTCAAACCTAGTAGAACACTACGCATCTATTGGGGTACGGCAACTGCAACAGCTGTTGGGCAACTTGGTATTCAGGTGGAGGTTTTATTTGGTAGGCCAACGGCTTCAGCTGAAGACGAAACCATGTCTGATCTGCCGTTTACGGCCTATGCCACGCCTTCCGCAGAAGCAATTTCTGTTTATTTAGCAGATGGTGTTGAAACTGTTTAACTCTAATTATGAGGATTTTAATTTATGAAAGGTATTAGTAAGAAATCATTTCCATATGTGGTCAAGGACGAGCAAAGTTTGCCTCGGGAGGAGCAGACCACGTTTTGGATTCGTCCAGCAGTAGGTGATCGCATGGCGGAATCTCAGGCCATTTTTGAGCGGAACAAGCTTCGGGACGAACGAGGAAATGAAATCTTTGACAAGAATCTCAGCTATCGGGCCTCGGTGGAGACTTTTCTTCACATGATTGAGAAGGTGGAGAATTATAGATTCCATGAGGACTCTCCCAATTATGCCGATGGTAAGATTTACGAAGTTGTTGAGGATCCTAGAATGCTGGTAGATCTCTATCAAGGATTGCAACAGAACGTGCTGTTAGAAATTGTCGAAGTCCACATGAAGCCCGGCCTAGCCCTTAAGCGGGTCGAGGAAAAAAAAGTTGGAGATTATGATGTGGCTTCAATCTTGGAGGGAAGTCGATAGACTAAGGTCAAGTTCTCTGATATGTAAAATTTGTGACCGCGAAAAGTTGAGACGCACCTTTGGTGCAGAAGCTAAGGCATCAAGGTCTTGCTTCTATGCCGAGAAAGAAGTTGAATGCACTGTCGTTAAATTGGACCAAAATGGCCAGCCCATTAGAGATCCCAATGCTTCCGACCCAGCCACGAATCCTTGGGCCATGGAAACTCGCATTTTTGACAGAGAATCCTTGGTTGAATATTTGGTCAAATTGGAAGACATCTTTCCAGATGAACCTCCAATTTCTCCTTTTGGAGGTGGAGGTATTATGAGTGTGATGGGGTTATACAACCCTTACACCATGGACGGCATTTGTCCACGCAGCTTGGAAGATCCAAGCTTTTATGAGCTCATGGATGCTGAGGGCCACTGTGCTGCTTATCATTTGGCTGTTGTGGACCCTCCTGTATTTGAGGCACAACCCAGACGTGTCATGAGTGCTTTTAGAATAATTCGTGGAGTTCGAAACGAGTTCCAGATTAGAAAAATGGAAGAAGAAGCGGAGCGCCAGAAGAAGAGGCAAGAAGCCTTGGACGTTAAGAATCGAGCTGGTTAAACTGGGACCAACAATTACTAGAACAGTCGCTATTACCCTCAAGATGAGTGGTGGTGCTGAGATTGATAAGTCTGTTCAGGAAGTAATGAAATCCTACAGGAGCCTTGGCTTTACTGCCGCAGCCACTGAGCAAAAAATGACTCAGGCACACAATCGGATCACCGGATCTTTAAAATCTCAAAATCAAGAAATTGATCGCATGAGAATTTTTACTTCAGGAGCAAGACGCGAAATTGGGGAATTTCGTAACCAGCTCCTGCTCTTGAACTTCGTCCTTGGTGTGGGAACAGCTGCGTTCGGAAAATTTGTTGGTACATTTGTTAACGCTTTTCAGCAGCAACAAAAGGGTATGTTGGGTGTTGCTGCTATGGCGAAAACTTATGGTATTGCCATTAAGGATGCTACAGGCGTTGCAAAAGAATTTGCGGATACTGGGCTTATGTCCGTTGCTGAGGCCAGTACCTCGCTGAAAAATCTCCTTGCAAAAGGCTTTTCTTTGCAGGAAGCCAAGGACATCATTAAAGTCTTCATGGATACTGCCGCCTTCGGTAGACAGGGTATGCTGGAATTTGGGCAAGCGGTTGTTGGAGCAACTGAAGGTATTAAAGATGACATTTCGGCTAAATCTGACAATGCTGGTATGACCAAGAACTTGAGTCAATTTGTTAAAGAATATGCAGACTCTATTGACAAATCTTCGAAATCTTTAACTGAAGCTGAAAAGCGCACGGCCTATTATACTGGTATTCTACGTGAAGGCATGAAGTTTCAAGGTCAAGCCGCTATTCTTATGCAAACTACGGCTGGCCGGACAGAAATGCTTCGAACCCAATATAAGAATCTTCAAGCGCAGATTGGTGAGGCTCTTATACCGGCCTATCGTCTCCTGATTAATGCTTTATTGGATGGTGTTATGGTGGTGCAGCGATGGGTCTCTGTTCATAGGGATCAAATGATGAAGGCCGCCGTTGTTGTATTTGCTGTAATAACAACAGCGGCGAGGAACTTTGTGGATATTGTTACGAACAAAGTTTTTCTTGCCTTTGCGGGAATTCTTCTATATTTGAGGCTATCCACAATTGCCAGTCAACTCTTCTCGCGGGTTCTTGCCACTCAGCTTTTTCTAGAAATGAACCGTATTTTCATCATGTCGGGCAGTCTGGAGTATGGCTTGGCCTCTCTTAGAAATGCTTTTCGTTTGACCACATCGGCGGTATGGGGATTGGTCGTGGCCAAAGCTGCGTTGGCTGCTGAGGTACTCCTGGTCTTGTCAGGAATCGTTGCTTTAATTGGAGCGGTGGATATTATCACACACCGATATGAAATTCTCAGGGATAGATGGTCAGCCGCTACGGCGGTCATGATGGCTCCCGTTAGGAAAATGATTGCTCTTGTTTCTGTTCTTGGTACGGTCCTTGATGGTCTTGTGTCTCCATTTATTAAGTTGGTAAGTCTTTCTGAAATGTTTAAAAGAGCACTTATAGGTGCGGCCCAAATAACTCCTTTTGGAAATCTTGTGCTGATTCTTAGTAGGGGCATGGAAAGAGTGGCTGGTATCCCACAATATATTCAAGAACAGCTTGGTAAAGCTGATTATGAAAAAAGTATTGAAGAACTAACTAGTAGGATTACTTCTCATCTGGCGGCGGGATTGTCTGGAGACGAAGCCTCTGAAAAGATGACCAAGGCTTTTAAACAGCTCTTTTCTGTGGGCAATATTGATTGGAGCGATGTTTTCTCTGAGAAGAACTTTCTTCCTGCCGACGTTCTTCAATTTGTGATTAGGCAGAGAATTGCGCAGGCGCAAACAGAAACGCAAGTTGGCATTGCGGAAATTGTTTCACAGATGAGGCAAAGCAAATACGAAGATATCTTGTCCAAGTCTGTAGGCGCTCCCTATGATGTTCCGAGGCCAGATCGTCTAGATAGTGCTAAGGCGGCAGCCGACGCTTATGCTGAAGCTATTCAGCGTCGGCTGCAAGATTTGGCCAACAAACAAAGTCCCTTCCAGTCTTATTTTGAACCACTGACCGATAAATTTAAGCAGAGTTTGAAAACAATTTCGGATAGATTGGCCGAGCAGCCTGGAATGAAAGTTGAGCAACTACGAAAGGCTCTGGCCGATGTTAATCAGACCTATAGAGATTTTGTGGATTCTGTAGATATGCGTGCTCCCGGAGCTACGAAGCAACTTGCCAAAGCTAAAGAGCAAGTTATTGTTATGCGGGAAAAACTTGGTGAGATGACTAAAGAATGGGAAAAGTTTACTGAAGCCACCCAAAAAGAACCTTGGGAAAAGGCCAAGAAGGTAAAAGACCCACTTAAGGGAAGGTCTGAGGCTAAGAGACAAGCAGATACTTTCGAAGAAGCAATAAAACATGTAACGGACATATATCAAGCAGAGCTTGATCAGCAGGGAGCCTTCTGGCGTGCTCATGGTATGCTAATTAAAAATGTGATGGCTGACGCCTTTCAGAGTATGAACAAACTTTCCACACTTTATTTTAATAACGAAATTAAGCGTAACAAGATTATGGGCCTTATTTGGAAGAGCTTGGGTCTTACCATGGTGCAGTCAACTTTAACATCTATTGCTGAGATGGCGCAGCAATATGCTAAGTTTTATCAGCTTCAGGCCATTGCATCGTTTGCTGGACAGCACTGGATTCAGGGAATGAAATATTTGGCTGCTGCTGCTGGTTTATCTGCTCTTGCGGGTACGTTTGCTGGTGCGGCTGCGTCTGTTGCGGATCGTCAACAGAACGAGATTAGCGAAGCTCTTAGAGATCAAGGACAGGATCAAGATCAGGACCAGCGCGGTGGTGGCGCTTCTGGGCGGCGCACTTCAGCTGCTGTTAGACAATTAGCCAATACAATCAACATCAATCCAGTTCTTATCATTGAGGGTGAAAACATCAATATTGGCCCGCAGGGCATTGAAGATTTGACCATGAGATTTAGAGATATAGTGACCCAAATGATCAACTCTTCGTCCCAGACCGGACAGATCGACGTTAGACCAGTGGCAGCGAGGGCTTAAATGGCAATAGGTGTTCAGCGCGATCTGTGGCAAATGGGCGTCGCGCTGCCTATTAAGAACGGAAGTTTCCGGGAAGGAAAATTTCGCAGAACTGCCCTAGCAGCAGATCGCGCCGCGTCTGCTTCTTACGCTTCAGTAACCATCACCTTGGACCTTCTGACAGAACCGGCCAGGATAAGGAATTGGTTGCATACGGGTGATATCCTTACTTTGGGTCCATCTACTAGTACTAACAATCCTGGAGCTACTGAATCTGTCGTGGTCACTCTAGTTCCCGACCCAGCCTCAGCTGCTGTAGATATTATCTCCATTGATGGTTCCGAGGGACTTCTTTTCGATTATAAAGATGGTGATCCTGTTTCTGGTGTTGGTACGGCGAGCGGGTCTGGTTGGACCTTGACTAATGAAATAGCGACAGGAACAGCTGGTGGTGGAAGAGCGCTGGCTATGTTTGGTGCTGCTGTTTCTGGTTATGGGTTGACCCGATTTGGTGCTGACGACGATTATTTTGCTCAACATTGGAAGCACGAATATGGCACAAGCCCTACCGTGGCCAATAGCTCTTTGCGACAAGTATTGATTGGATATAATGCTCCAGTATGGGGTGGCAAGTATCGCATGGGATGTTACTACAAATATTCCCCTAATTCATCTCCGTCCGCTGCTTCCTTGGATTTGATCCTAAGTATGGGCTCTACTTCTACGGCTATTGCTACCTATACGATGAATCTAGCTTCTGGAACTACAGCTGTTACCGATTGGACCAGGACTGAGGCTGTAGTAGATGCCACGGCTTTGGCAGGTCTTAATGACTATGTAGCCATTGAGCAAAAAACAACGTTGGGAAGCCAGTCCATAGATGCTTATTTGGATCATGTGTGGGTTGAGCACGCCATAGGAGTCAACGGTACCGATAATGGATTTGTTGCTCTTGATACATATCCGGTCTTCGGTAGTGTGGGGTTTAGTCAAAGAAATGTAAAGTCCCCAATGTTGTCTTTTGACAATAGACAGACTAGAATTTCCTCCGCTGGGTCTCAGGGTATCTGGAAGAAGTGGGAAGTTGAGTGTGAATTTAAAAATGCCAGTCAAGCCATGTGGGATACTTTGAGAGACTTACAAATGTGGCAAGATCGGGGAAATTTATTGACCTTGCATACTTTTATTGATGATCTGCCATGGGTCATGATTGGTGTTATGGAAATTAGCGCGGCGAGAAAAAGCAGCATGAGCAGGCACAATTTTTCATTTCAGTTTAGGGAAGCGTAATGTCTACTACTTATGATGTTGGAACACAGGGGGGTAAGTGGGAAATTGCAATTGCTGTTCCTGTTCAAAACCCCAAATTCCGAATTCCTCGCGTGTGGAATTCGACTCTAGCTGCCGACAGAGCGGCTGGATCCGCCATTTTGACCTTCCCGGCAGCTGCTGGAGTAGATACAGACATCAGGTGCAGATTTATTCCGGGCAATACTTTGGTAGTAGGACCCAGTACGGATAGTGCATATCTTGGTGCCACAGAAGAAGTAATTATTTATACCGTTGATTCTGGAACTCAAATTACTCCACAATATGTTACTAAATTTGCCTATAAGTCTGGAGATCCAATTTCTGGTTATGGTGAGGGTATTGGAGATGGCTGGAATTTTTCAAGTAGTATTCACACAACTAATGGAAATAATCGTGTTAGGGAATTGGAGATAAACACCTCTCCGTGGGCGTGGGGTGCGGAAGATGATTGGTATGCGCAGCGTTGGCGCGCGGCAACACTAACTCCTGATGTGGCCGATGTTTACCAGAACATTCCCAAATTTCGTGTCACTAAGGAAGGCGTAGATGCAACCGTTAAGTGGAGACAGGGCATATGGTGGAAAATTACTCCCGGAGCTTCCTCTACGGCAAGCTTGACTTCTCTCATAACTGTGACTGACGGGGCTGGAGCTACAACAACTCATTCTTTAGCCATTGTGAGTGCAACCGGAACGGCTTCAACTTCTTGGCGTAATGTTGTTGAGGACGATTGGGCCTTGGGGCGTACCGGAACTTTGCAGCTCAAATATTATGTAGGTAATGATTCTGGAGCTACTACTCCAATTGCTCAAATTTATCATCCTTTTCTTGAGTTTGAACTTCCTTGGGGTGGTGGAACTGGCTATTACCAAATTCCAGACTATCCAGATTGGGGTTCAGTCGAATGTGAACGACGTGGGGCCATGAAATCGGCAATATTGGCCAACAATACTTTAGAACTTACCAGTGGTGACGGCTGGCAGGAGCGCAACAAGAAATGGCAAATTTCTGCCGAGTTTTCCAATATTTCCCAAGCTGTTTGGAATATGCTTAGACGATATGAAAATTTTCAAGACCGTGGTTTCTCTTTGAATTTGCATTGTTACATTGATGATATTCCTTGGTCTCTTACTGGTCACATGACTTTATTTGATCTTGGTAAGAAGGGTGCTTTTTTGAGCCAGCACAACTTTGGCTTTTTGTTTGAGGAGGCATAATGTCCCTGTCTCAAATGGCTAGAGACGCCTTGCTGCTCGGTGTTGCGACTACCGAGATCAAGGTCTACATCGAAGACGATAATAATAAATGGGTGGACTTTACTGATCGAGCCTATGGTGGCAAGAATAAGCTCATCAACATTGGTGAGATTTCTCATGCCAGTGAAATTGCTCTGTGGCAATATGTTACACAAACTTCAAACATCAAATTTTCCAATGAAGATGGATTTTTTGATCGTCCGTTTCCTCGACCTGCCGATGCAGATGCTCTTAAAGCTATAGATGGGGCTACGGCAGATTTTACCGATTCGTATTCCAAGAATTATCAGAGTACAGTATTGAGGGGCAGACGAATCCGCTTTTCGGTACTGATCACAATTCCCGCTGATACTTACAATGCTGGTACACCTTACCCCAGATATGCTCAAGAAAATATTGAAGAGCAAATTCTTGGCACATTTCAGATTGACACCGGATCGAGGGTTTTTGGATCTAGAGCAGTGGTTAATTTTAAGCTGAAGAGCCTTTCCGCTATTCTTAACGAACACAATGCTGATGTGGTTAAGGATGGCCTTAGCTGGTATGAAAATAAGCCAACCACTTTTCTCATCGAAAAGTTGCTTGAGACCGAATGGCCATCTGGAATTCCTTCCAGTTTTCATATTGAGCCTGCCGTAGATTCTCCCGTCCCTTCCGGTGAGCGCGTATGCTCTTCTTTTGGTGTGCCACCAGAATATAATTCAGTCACAGGAGAGTGGATTAGATCATCGCAGATTAGTCGTGTTTTATGCCCATATACTTATGGGACCAATTGTCTTTATGGTGGGACAAACACTATTAGTATTACTGGAGGAAGTACAGTAATTACGCAGTCAGCTATTACACCAAACTGGTCCACCCATGTTAAAGTTGGGGACGCTCTTTTCATAAAAACTTCGGCTAAGGGTGGTAACGGCGGGTATTTAGTGCAGGAAGTTACAGACGCTGATACGATTGTTCTTAACAGACCAGTAAATAGTGAGTCTGGTATTGTGGAAACTGGTATACAGTTTTGTGTGACCAGAATGTATGTCGGTTCCGATAGTGAGCTTTGGGAGTATAATCCTGTTGCAGATTCTTACAAGTCAATTGATATTTCCGGCTTAAGTCTTGGCAGTAAGAAAATTTGTAATCTTTGGACAAATGTCACCTCATTGGCATCTCCTACTACCCCTCTTAGCGGTACAGGAAAAGTTCTTTGGGGTTTTGCGTTTGAAGAGGAGGGCGCTAATTCAATTAATGCTGGTACTACACTCTTTAGTGTAAAGATCAATGACCAAGAC
>ERZ1292637.380-Hain-H14-01um-R3-380-length-28221-cov-20_pt1 | contig 28221 bp, 37 predicted proteins | sample MGYA00564405_ERZ1292637 | MGnify/ENA primary metagenome ERZ1292637 (study PRJEB36523, sample SAMEA6512645) | groundwater metagenome | collected 2019-01-09 | study: AquaDiva: Metagenomics assemblies of 32 groundwater samples | reverse complement strand
AGCACCAAAGGCGAGTACCTGAGCCCCTACAAAGAGGTCGGCCTGAGCGCGAAGGCGGCAAGACTCGGCCAGCGGGTGAAGAAGCGTTACCACCAGTGGATTCAATTCGAGAAGTGGAGCAATCCATTGTGCTCCCGATGCGGGAAGCCGCGCTCTCGGGTCGGGAAGAAGCCGTGCGGGGGGAGGGCGTCATGAATCTGATACCGCTGTTCAAGGTTTTGGAGCCGTTCATGGAGGCGCAGAATGGACACGGCTACCAAGGAGTCGTCATGTACGATAAGGATTCCGATAAGGTCCAATGCCACCTCTGCGGGAAGTTCTATGCGTTGATGTCAACGCATCTGTATCGCGCCCACAAGACCACCGACCGCGACTACAAAGAGCAGTTTGGATTGCCGATGAGACTGGCTCTCTGTTCCAAGCGTGTGTCGAGACAGCATCGTGAGAACATCGAGCGTCATCCCGAATTGGTGAAACAGTTACCCAAGGACCACCTTCGCAAGACCGATTCCTACACAACGAGAAAGCGTAGGATTGCCATATCGAAGGACGCCAGGAATCGCATGGCGCAACGAAATAAGGTCGGGCTGTGCGATGCTCAGATGGCCTATCGCTATGAGATTGTCGAGAAGATTGTCGGCCACAAGCCAACAACGACAGACCTAAAGCGATATGATTACGCATTGCTCGGAGCCATCGAGCGCAGATGCGGAACGCTCAACAAGTACCGGATGAGCCGTGGGGAAGCAATACGGTTGAGGGGCAGATTTGCACCGCCGCCACTCGACATAATAGCGTCACTGAGAAAGACGGCCAAAAAAATCAATGGAGTCCCGCGAATCAGAGAATGGAAAAGGTCGAGTCGTAAGCCATGCGTCCAGAGCATCTACAATGCTTTCGGTTCATGGGCGAACGCTCTGCAAGTAGCGGGACTGAGATGAAAGAACCGAACCGTCCGGCCCGGTGGGTCCTGCTGATAATCGGGCTCATGCTCATCAACCTAGTCTGCCTGATAACGCTACTGGTCCATGTCCGGGACACGAAAGCCATGCTCCGCGCGGACCTGGACGCTTGCGGGTTCGTGTTGGAGCCGGAGGGCAAGACCCAGGAATTGCTGTGCGCCAGGGGCCACCAGGAGGTCCAGGGGCAGACAGTGCGATGGGTGTGCGAGGAGTGGGCGAGGCCCGATCCGGAGGCGGGACCTCTAAAACCCGAGTGCCTACAGATTCATGATGGTAAGTTAAAAAGTCTTTGCGGGACGTGGGCGAAGGTGGACCCGGAGGCAAAGTAATGGAAACCTTCGGCGCGGCCCATGGCCGCTATCTTGAGACTCCGGTAGAAATGGCTTGCGACAAGTGCCCTTGCGAGGACAAGCATATCGTCGGGCTCGACTGCTGGAACGCCGGGGTCTGTACCTGTCATCCTAGAACGGCGCGGATCGTTACTGCGGCGGTGCGCGGGTGAGCGTTCTTCGGATGCCGTGGAACAAGCTCATCAAGTCTACGCAAGACCTGTTCAATTTCTACATCAGGCTCCGGGACAAGAAGCGAAATAATGGGCTCTGCTTTCTCTGTAAACGCAGGCCCATCTACTCGGCCAATCACTTCATTTCTGCGGCAAATATGGGGACTCGCTTCGAGGAGGACAACGCTTGCGGCGGGTGCCGACAAGACAACTTTAACGAATTCATTGACCGTCGTTTGGTCCGAAAGGACTTCTTCCGGCAGAAGCACATTGAAATGGTGGGTGAGGCCAGGGTCCTTGAGCTTGAGGACATGGCTCGACGGATAACGAAGCTGGACCGGACGGACATCGCTGAGATAAGAAAACGGCTCCATGAAAAGATCGCAAGACTTGGCGCGTAAGCACCGGGCAGTATACGAGTCATCCCATCCGTGGACGCGATTCGTGCGCTTTGCCCGCCGAAGATGCAAGGGGGGGGGATATCGCAGGTGGTCGAAGTACCAGGAAGGCAAGATCAAGTGCCCGTTGATTGCGGCCCAAGCAAAGATTCTATGGCTCCGGGATCACGCCGACAAGCTCAAGCGCCCGAGCCTGGACAGGATCAACCCAAAGGGGGACTACTCGTTGGAGAACTGCCGCTTCATCGAGTTCTGCCTTAATTCCAGGCTTGCCTGGGACAAGGACGCTCAAGACCAATACGGACCACAGGAGAAAAGCCATGACGCAGACCTCGATGATAGAAGCGTACCTGGAAGCGAATAACGGAGAAGCCGCGACCTCCATCCAATCCCGTTTTGAGGTATTCGACCGGGAGAATCCGCAAGTCTACGCGAAGTTCAAGGAGTACTCCGGGCAACTTCTCTGCACAGGACGCCGTCGTTTCAGCGCCAATTTTATCATAGGGCGCATCCGGTGGGACTACGCCATCGAAACGAATGCCGCCGACTTCAAAATAAACAACGATTTCCCAAGCCGGTACGCCCGCAAGCTCATCGCGGAGAAACCCGAGTTCCAGGGGAAGTTCGAGCTTAGGAGGATACGGTGAAAACCTGCTGTCAGTCCGGGTCCTGCATCAAGCCTCATTACGATTGGTCAGAGGTCGGAGCCGACAAGCCACTTGAAGGTCTTGAGTGGGTGGCAGTCGCGGCTACGATTCTCGCGGCCACTTTCGCCGGGACTACGGTCTATCTGATGGTCCAGCTTCACGATGCGGCGGGGAGGTACTTCTGATGGGCGACTCAAAGATCATCAATCAGCAGATAGCGTCGGACCTTCGGCGCATCCGCATCAAGCAACGCCAGCAGGCAGAGCAGAAGGCCAAGGAGGATCGGAATACCAAGCCCGCAACCATTCCGGCTCGGTAACATGATCGTGGACTCGGCCCGCATGGACCGGGACGGCGAGTGGAAGATAACCTTCTCGATCCCGGCTTCCGATGGGCCGATGGTCGCGGCCATGGCTTTGCAGAATCAGACCGTGTTCTCTGGCGAGTTCTTGCCTGTCCAGTAGCAAATAGCGTATGCATGACACTTGCCGGGCGATTCTGACTAGCAAGTCCGGCACCATGGAAATATGCCCAGGATCGGGTACGATGCTCTTGACCTCCCCGGAGTCCGGCGAGAGGTATCCCGTCTGCTACTCCCATTACATGATTGCCCTCTACGCCGGTGAGATAAAGGTCATATCCTTCAAGGGCGACCAAGAGACTTTATGACCGCAAATAAAGAGCCCCTGGGTGGCTGATGTCCAGGGGCTCTGTGCGGCTCAGGCTTTGGGAGGCGAAGCCGTGGGGGGGTCGGTAGGCGGGATTTCCTTCGGAGATTCGGGCGCGTCCTTGGCCGCTTCCTCGATGCGTTGGGCCATCCGGTTCTCGAACGCCTCCATGATGGCTTCCAAGGCGTCGAATAGGTCATGCAGGAATTTCGTGATGTTGGGAGCCTGCCAGATGATGAGGTCCCGACATAGGGGCATGGCGAGCAGGACCGCCGCGAGCCGATCCGCTACCCTGATCGCCCAGGGCTTGCCCTTCTCAACGAGCTTCGGGAGCAGGGCCACGATGAGTGCCCCCGCCCCGACAAACTCAAGGCCCTTGTGCAGACCCGAGGATAGGTACTGCGCGGCCTCCGGTGAGTTTAACAGCCCGAGAATGTTCTGGATATCCATTCGTCCCCCATTTACAACTATTTATAGAAACTACTAAATTTAGTCTATTTTGTTTTATTTGCTAACGTCCGATTTCCAGCTATGGCTCAGCCGCTTCTCGCTCGCCCCGCGCTCCTCGCGCAAGGTCAATAAAGGAGTCCACGGCCCAAGCTCGTCCATCTTCGCCCGGACCCTGCCGAGATCGGGCTGGCGGTAGGTTTCGACATGACCCTTGCAGAGCGCGGGCTTGAGGATGTCGGGAGCAGACTTTACAAGGAGGCCGCAGGTGTACTCTCCCCATGCCGCTTCGTAGACCCTTTCGCACCCCGCCCCGGCCTTCGCGCGCGCCTCGGCTAGGTCCTGCTCAAGCCTGGCCGCCCGCGCCGCGCTCCCGGAGTCCCCTAGACGATAGGCCGCATGGGCTACCAGGGCCGTTACCGCGAGCCAGGCCGCGAAGGACAGGAGTCTCAGCATAGATTCATGCCCCTTTTAGGGTAGGGGCCACACCCGCCGAGTACTGGCGCATCCGGGGCGGCGTCGAGTCCACCCCGGTCAGAGTCATGAGCCGAACAGGATGCGGCCACGGACGCTTACCGAGGCTCCAGCGTTCTCCCGCCAATTCCATTCCCGAGCCCTGTTTATGTCCAGGGGAAGGTAGACGGCTGGACCGATGAAGATGGGCGGGAAATTTGAGCGTCGGACATGAGCCCTGGCCCAATCGAAATCCCAAAACCTACCGGATAGGGCGACGATATTCACGCCTAGCCCGATGAAGGCATAAGGGTTTTCCCCTTTCTGGAACTTCCCGCCAGGACCGATTTCGAGGTAGTCAACGCCCTTGGAATCGTGGAACACCCATGTCGGATGGAATAGGGATAGGGCGGGCTTTCTCTCTGGATGCAGGATGAGGACCGGCTTCGCCTCCTTCAGCTTGTCAGCAAGGAGCGTCTGGAACCCTGCCGCTGAGTCGGTCGAGGTCTGCGCCTGCGCCGACTGGTACGACAGAGCAAGAGCGAAAGTCAATAATATAGCCCGCATGTTTCCCCCTCACGGCTTCGTCCGGATTCTTCGGCTTCGGTCCTGTCAGCATATCGTCAGCTCGAAAGTCTCCTTTCTCATGTGCGCGGCGAAGCTCGTCACCGTCGCCTTGCTCCCCGTGATCCCGCGCTGGGGCTTGATGCCGGCAGGGGCTAGGTTCGGCGGGAACGTCTCCACCGAGTGCCCGAGCGCGATGCACCCGAGGAGCTGGGCCACGTACCCCAACGAGGCGTCCCCGGCCAGGTTGGCGGCGTGTATCTGGATGTGGTCCCGGCCCGGCACGTCCTCCTTCGCGGTAGTGACCGGGTCGTCCCACTCCTCGTAGCACTCGCCGTGCGCCGGGCTGTCCGTGCGCCAGCGGAACAGGTACTTACCGGGCGGGACGCAGGACACCCCGCCCCGGTTGTCGTGCCAAGGAAGCTCAAGAGTCCGGCAAGTGAATCCCTGATCGGTGACGAGGGTCCCGAAGGTCCCCTCCGGGCCAGTCTCGTTGCGGGTGAGAGTAGCTTTTCTCATGGTATAATCCTCCGAGTGGAGAATCTTGTATTTTCAGCCCTATTTGCCTGCATCATTCAAATCATTTCCAATGCTTCCACAAAATTCGGATATGGACCGGAGTTGCGCGAATTTGCCGTAGCTCTCGGCACCATGGCTTCCGTCTTGGGATTATACATCCTTCTGGCAACGGTTATTCTTGTTGTTTCTGGACATCGTATCCCGTTTCCGATCTAGCTATTCCCCATATCTCTCTGTGGCGAGCATGTAGAGCAAGTCGTCCTTTTCCTTTCGAGTCGCAATCCCCTTCTTGAACTTGACCATTAGGGCTTTGGCGTCTACGATGCGCTGGTGATATCTCGAAATCTTCTCCTGGTCGTCGTTCTGGGCATTGATCGAAATAATGGAAATCCCAAGGAGAAGTATCACGACACCTATCAAGATGTTCCTCATTATAGCCTCTTGGACATGACCATCTTGGTATACGGATAGCTATCGAGAGTCAACGCCCCACCGCTGTCATGAAAATACTCGCATCGCACGGTGTCCGCGACAGAAAGATTGACGATGTCAACCGTCTGCATGTGCGTGGCGTAAGTCGCCGTGTTGACTCCGACGCGAGTGTATGCAACCACGGTGGTGTTGTTCTTGACGATTCTGACTATCCTCGCCCCGTCGGCGTCGGCTGGGAAACCCCCGCTGCACATCACATCGTATAGCCCGGCACCTCCAGCCGGGATCGTGGTCGTCCCGGTAGTCGTGTCGTACAGATTCCCCGAATGGTACTGCAAGGTGTTGAATATGATAGCTTTCCAAGCGTTATTGCCCACAAGAAACGATGCCGATCCATTCGTTTCGAATCTTGGCTGGGCCGGGGCGTCAACTATTCCTCCGTTCACGGCCAGAGTACCGCCCCCGACATCGAGTAATCCTCCCGGATTAGTTGTTCCAATCCCGACTAAACCGTTGTTGTCAATTGTTAACTGACTGGTGAATGTGGTGAGCGCATCGTTGAATTTTCCAAGATGCAAGTATCCTACGCTAGTGCGGAGAGTCTTGACATTCAAATCTGCTCCCTGCCCGCTTGCGGAAATAAGAATCTGAGAGCCACCCGTATCACTTCTGGCGAATCTTCCTATAGTGAACTGAGCTGCCGAAATATCAATAGGATAGGTAGGCCCCGTCGTCCCAATCCCCAATAATCCACCTACCGTAACTGTCCCCACAAGAGTGGCATCCCGCCTCACGGATATGTCCTTATTGAATTGCCCATCCTCCAATTTCCGTATCGAGATATCCATGTTTTGGAGTTTGAATCGGTCCTTATCGGTTAGGCCGGATTGGCTTTGGCCCCAGGAGGGTATAGAGGCCAGGAGGGCAAGAACGGGGAGGATCATTTGTATAGGCGGTAGAAATGCTCTACGCCGCCGACTCCGGCAGTCGCCTGGGCCAGTCCTGCCGAGAAGGCAGGGGCCGCGCCGGATACGGCTCTTTGTCCGTATCTCTCCGCGAGTCCTCCCAGGTATTTCCCTGCCTGCGCTCCCATGCCCACGGTTCTTGGAGAAAGGAATGGTAGGGCCGCGAGGGATGCGACCTTCGTCGCTGGACCTCCGACGGCGATCCCTGCACCGATGGCACCGTAGACTCCGGGAGTGAATCCAGTCTGAGGCATGGACCTGAGCCATGGGGCCGCTTCCTTCCCAGCCGATGACTCGACCATCTCCTCAAGGGATTGTCTCGCTCCCGCGATCTCGTCAGACGCTTTCAGGATGGCGTCTTTAGTCTCGCTGTTGCTCCTGAGAGCCCGCTTGATGACTGCCGCCGCATCGTCGGCATTGACCACGCGGGAAAGGTCCTCGGACAATTCCATTGCCCTTCGGTATACCTGATTGGCCGGGGCAATCTCAGGGATGGAAGTCTCGATGTAGTCCATGACTTCGCCTTTGACTTTCGCCAGGGCGGAAGATATGGTTTTGCCCCTGTTGTTCCGGATGGCCGCGTTCAGGTCCTTTTGGAAAAAATAGACTTCCTCTGGCGTTGCCGATGAAAGCTCATTAGCCCGAAGCATGAATTTCTGGAAAGTATTGGCTTCCGCTTCCTCGGCAACCCGACCGGGGATGTTGTAGCCGAACTCTCTTTGAATATCGGCCACATTCTGACCGATACCCTCTTGAAGATTCAGCTTGAATCCTGGACCGTATTTCTCATTCGATCTGACTATCCCGATGAGCTTGCCGTAGGTGTCTGAGGCCGCTTCGATATTGGCGTCAATCAAGGATTTGAATTGTTTGGCCGCGTCCGATGATATTTCAGCCGCCCTCTCCGCGCCCATCTTGGCGTACTTCATGACGCTTGATGGATTGTCAAAGAGGGCCTTCATGGCGTCATCGGAGAGCCCGGTTATGTTCTTGGCGACATACTTGTAGGCTCCGGCTCCGATCTTGCCGGCCTGCTCTCCGACGGCTCCGGCAACGGCAGGCAGATACTTGGCTCCCAGGTATTGCGCTCCGGCCTCTAACCCGATGCGCTTGGTTGCTTCGCCCATGGTCTGAGGGGCCGCTTCCGGGGAAATGTACCTGGTTGCGATGTCTTGGTATGCCCGGCCTGCCGCGCCGCCCAATGCCGCACCGGGAGGACCGCCGAGAATGCCGCCGACCGTCCCGCCTACGATGGGGCCTACATTCTCTTTTCCAAATTCCATAGCCCTGGACATGAGTCCCGGAGACTCAGCCTTGGGCTCCGATACGGAATCAGCAAAGTCATCCTCGGATAACGCCGCCCCACCGTCCGCGAAGTCGGAGTCGGAATATGTCTTTTTCATTCGACCTTCTCCCATCCGCCATTGGGGAGTTTTCTGACCTTGACGCGCTCGCCGGTCTTGAGGACTCGCTCCACTATCGGACTCGATATCTCTGATTTCTTCGGGAGCTGTGGAAACGACTCGGCGATATTCAGGCCCCTCTGCTTCATGATGTCGTCTATCTGAGCGAATTTGATACGCGCGGAGTTCGGATGCTCCCATGGAGGCGGCAGAATGTTGGCAAGCCTCTCCATGTCCTGGTTCGTCAAGACCCCGGATTCCCCTACAGCCGATTTTAGGGCGCTCAAGAAACCTGAACGGGAATCCTCATATGCCTTTACTTCTGGGTCCAATGCCCCGAGTGTCCCTTTTGATTTTGCATATGCCACCGCACCGGAGACTCCGACTTTTCCAGAAGCCTCCAATCGCCCATAGGAATCCTTGAATGATTTAATCATAGACTGAGAATCGAGTAATGCCTGCTTCTTGTTTTGCGCCCCTATTGATGGTTTCGCGCTGATGGCGATATTACTCCTTATCCCACTCAATTCTCCCGGAGCCCGGCCCTGAGATTCCTCCAAGAGTTTTTGCTCTTCAGGTGTCAACATCATTCTCGCCAGAACGCCTTTCTGACGCTCAGTGGACCCGGCGCTCCTTTCTTCTAGTTTGTACTTCATCGCATCTTCCAGAGTCATCTCGCCGCTGTTGACTTTACGAACGAGCAGGGCTTCTATGGTCTTGGGCTCAAGGGATGCTGCTGACTCCTGTGCCTCCCTCTGCTTCTTGGCTATGAACTCCTGGACGATTTGGTCGTAGGGCGATCCAGTTTCCTCTCCGGGAGGAAGCATACCCTGCGATGCTATTCCCATCTTGGTCTGCGTTTCTTGGAGTCCAGCCTGCTTCATCTGCATTCCCATCTGCATATCCGTCATCTTCCGCTTCTGATACGCCTCGAAGATGGCGTCGAGTCCAGCGGGAATATCGGGGTATTGCCGAATCCCTAACTGACTCGGCTGAAACTGTGGCCGCGAAGTCCGATCCATGCCGTCCATAAATCCTCCTTAGAAAAGAGAGCCCGCACCCTTTCCGAATAGACCGCCGAGTTGGCCGCCGAGTTGAGCCCCATCCATTCCTCCACCGGGGACCACGGCACCGATCCCGGCCCCAAGGAGCGCACCGCCAGCCCCGAATAGTGCCTGATTCTTATTCCAGCGGTTCTGCTGGTTCATGAGGTTGTTGTAGTAGTCGGCCTGGCGGTAGTAGTCCTCAAGGGCATAGCCGCGCTGTCTCGTTTCGTCGCGCAAACCGTAGCCCCTGCCGATGGCCTGCTGTCCTGCTCCAAGATATTGCGACCGCAAATCTCCCTGCCCCCCGGCGAGGTATTGCGTCATGAATGGCTGGCGGTTCATAGCGAGTTGTTGCGCGGCCTGGGCGAAGGCGTTGTCGTATGCGGAAGTGAACGGTCGGCCCATCTGTCGGTATTGCCCTGTGAGCTGGGATTGGGCTTGCCCCAGGAGTTGCTCATCGTACTTCCCGAGCTGGCCGGACAATTCCTCGTACTGCTTCTTCTGCAAAGATGTCTGTGCCTCGGGAGTGGACTTGAGTATCTGGCCCACTTCATAGGGATCGAGCTGCCCCTCTTTCATGAACTTCTCGAAATAGGCTATCTCCTCCGGCTTCGCCTCTCGTCCAAGGGCCTCTTGAAATTGAGTGCCAATGTCACCGTATCGCTTTTTCTCGCTTTCAAGCGAAGCTATCGCATCTTTTGCCCAGCGAAGTTTCTTGTCTGCCTCGATTCTAGCGCCCAAGCCCCTCAGACCCGCGCCCCTGGTTGCATCGTACCTGTTCTGGGCTTTCGCAAGGCTTTCCTTTGCGGCCTTCAATTCCGCGTCAAAATCTCTAGCAGGCATGATGTTCTCCTATGGGCTCAAGGGACGCCAGGGTTGAGTGAAATAGTCAACACCATAGCCGAGCATCTCCCAAGGCTGATTTGCCGCGTTGTTTCCGAATCTGAAATTGATGAAGTTGGACGGGCTTGTGGTTGGGATGTTGTAATTGCTCCTGACATACGGATAGGCCGAGGCCGTGGATAGTGAGACAGAGTAGCTTCCCGAGACTCCGCGCTCATTAGTCCATGTCGTCGTTATCGAGCCCGTCTGCTCATTAGCGAACAGGGACGATATCCGAGTCCATGACTTCTCATAGAACGGGCTACTCCCCGTCCAATCCTTCGATTTCCAGTAGGAGTTGATGGCCGCGTTGTTGTCGGTGTTGATGCCCGATCCGGCGTATTTGAACAAATACCCTCCGAGACTTCCACCGAAGTATTTGTCGTTGTTGACGATTAGCATGGATGATGCCGGAAGGTCGAGAGGGTAGAAGGCCCCATTGTTCATGTCGTATTTCAGGACGCGATTGCTAACCGTGGAGTAATTGATCCCGGTAGACCAATAGGCATGATTCAAGGTGCTGTCGTATAGGCCCCAGGATGGCGGAGCGAGTGGGCCATTCCAGTAGACCACGCAGGAGTCAACCCTGGCAGTATCGGAGCTGGACCCGAGAGTGGAATCAAACCGGATTTGTAGGGCCGCTTTGGCCGATACCGATACGTCGGTATTGTTGGTCTGCGCCGTCCATGTATTCGTCGAGAGGGCGGAGCAAGTGCTGTCGCTCTTGGTGTAGTATGTCAGATTCCCGGCCCCCGTCTTTCCTTCCGCGCACGAGATCAGGCCGAATGAATTTATCAGAAGTCCGGCATTCATGCACTGAGTCATGAAGGTCCCGGTAGATGCCGCGTTCATGGTCACGGAATCAAGGCTAGGGCTATCCCCAGCCGATGATCGCGTAACATTGAACCGTCCGCGCCACTGGATGTACTGCTGCGTCGTCCCCGCGTTCAGAGTGTTTGAAGTCGCTCGCCAATCGTTCCATATCCCATCCGAGGAAGTGGCCGACCGAACATCGTAATAAAGAGTCGCGTTCGATGCCGAAGGCGTAGACCATGCCGCTGTGAACGGTCCTCCCGTCGGCGTGGCGAAAGAAGTATCGAATGTTTCGGATTGGAATGTGCCGGAAGTGAATCCGGTAGAGATGAAAACAATGAATCCTTGTGCCCCCGATCCAGGGTTGGCTGTGTTAGTGTAGTGGCCCCAATAATAGACAATCTCAGACGCACTGCTGAAATAGACCGACCTGGCATAACCGGAGCCCTGATTGGTAACTTCAATCCGAAGTGTCGAAGTGAAGTATTTATTAATTTCAGTCTGTGTAATTTTTGACTGGTCACAATATCCAGCGGCTATGGAATCTGAGAATGTGTGCGAGTTCTGGGCCAATATAGCCGTCCCGGTAGCGTAATAAACTCGAATATTCAAGCCGCCGACTAGTCCTGATGTCCGTAGTCCGCCAACCACTGGTAAAGTATCAACACATACAGCTCCGTCGTTCAATGAATCCTTAGCGACATAGGAAAATCCGCTCAAAGTCCATCCAAGAGCATTTCCATTGCTCAAGTCTGCGTTGAAAAATGGCAGATTCCTTAGCAATTCCACCGTTCCACTCGTGGATACGGTTACGCTGCTGACCGTCCCATTCAGGAATTGAGCCGTAGAGTCCCAGGTCTTGCTCGTGCTGGAAGGGAATACGGACCCGGATATGCTGGAAGTGTCCCAGGTGTTGATTGGACTCTCGCTTCCAGCCTCCCAATCCGTCTGCGTCGTTTCCGTGAGGCTTTGATTCTGTAGATTTTGAGTGGCCGTCAGATTGGTTATCTTCCGAGAAATCGAGGTGATGCTCCCGTCTAGGCCAATGCGCCAATACCCGCTATCGGAACCCTTGAACACGATGCCGATGGAAGTCAGGATGATGGACGCCGGATCATTGGTCCCCACCGTGTTTGAAAGGACCGAGCAGAGCGTGGTGTATTGGTCCCCCAATTCGCATATCGTTATGCTCTGGGACTTGAAGATGTAGATATTACCGAGCCATGCCTTGAGTCCAGTCACCTTATCACCGAATGTTCCCATGTCGTCTGTCCAGGGGTCTACCGGGAGGAGTCCAGTGGTGAAATTCGTGAAGTCACCGGATTTGGAGTAGTGGACTCGGTTGGGGAAGTTTGCGACATCGGCCACGACAAGCCTATCTCCGGCAAGCTCAAGTATCGTGCCTTGCGGTATGGCCGTCGAGTAGAGTATCGAAGTCCCGTTGTACCTGAAAACCTTGTCCCGTGAGTCATTGGCTCCGTATAGGATGCTATCCACTGTAGCGAATGACCACCGCTTCGTCCCCGCCGTGGCCGTGGTTAGGAAATTGGTAAACGCGGCCTTGTTCGATGATTTGGCGCAGAATATGTCATGGCAGGCTACAACGATGTCGTTACCGGAAGTGTCCCTGAAGTACGCCGACCCGGTCACTGGTGCGCTGGCCGTTGTAAGCGTTGCCTCAAGTGAGAACCCGCGCCGCTTCTTCAAGGTCAGTCCATTCAGGTCCGTTTCGGCATTGAGCGAGTCCTGGGCCTCGCAATCGGCCAGAGTGGCAGGGGAGTCCGTATCGTTCATCCCGCAGAATTTATCGGTTACGAAACCGCCCTGTTGGGCATGGGTAGGAATAGGCCCAAAAACGCACAGAAACAGGGCTAGAACCAATCCGGGGTATAGGGATGGCTTAAATGGCGTCAAAACGCTATGGCACCCACGCCGCGAACCGCCAGCGAAGCGCAAAAGACCGCTTAGAACCATCTACGCTGTCCCCGCATCTTGATTATCTCGGTTGCCGTGTTCTTGAAGGTCTGGATAGCCAGGTCAACGGATGCCTGGTAGTCCTTATTCAGTTGGCCTAGTTTTATCGCCACTTCAGGGGTTATGTCTATCCCCTTCATGAGCAGATAGGCCGCGTAATTCGCTATCCCCATGTGGAACTGAACCATGAGGCTAGAGCTGTTCAACGGTGTCGAGGAGTCCGCCGACATCTCAGCAGGGACCGGATAATAGGTGAGAATGAGATTCGCCCCCGCGTCATCGGCTCCCGGTATCGGGTAGAGCCTTATCTGCTTCCTTCCTTCTTCGGGGTCTATGATGAACTTCCTCGGACTCCCAGCGTCATCGGTCCAGTCGTCGCCATTGTCGAATTGGATAGTCCGGCGCGAGACAGGCTGAAGCTCGACGCTCTTATGGGTGACTTGCTTCTCCATCCAGAAATCAGTGGGAAGGTCATAAGTTGCCGTTCCGTCAACGACGGTAATAGTCGGATGGTCTTTGAATAGGGCCTTGGAGTCATAGGCGAACTGCTCCTGAGCCCTGTTGATGGCGTCATCGTACTGCGTGACGGTGAATTTGCTTACCGACGGATCGCCGCAAAATCCAGCTACGAGAGTCCTTATCTGTCCCCTGTTCATTGGACAAGCTCCGTTTTCTTCTCGTTGAACGGGTCCCAATCGGGCGCGACCGGCTCAAGAGGTTTCACATCATCGTCTATCGAAAGGGCCGATACTGGCGGGGTAGATTTCGTCACGCCCCGATTGACAGCGCTCTCAAGATGGGATACATAGGTCTTGGTCACGGTATCCACATGGAAATCGGAGGCCACCCGTCCATAAGCAGCTTTGCCGATGGCCCGCCGTATACGCCTGTCTTTTATCAGGGTTTCAAGATGGGCCTCAAACTCCTTCGCGTCATTTGCTAGGAGACCGTCTACGCCATGCTTCACGGTCTGCGCGAAGTGGCCGACATTCGACGCAACGGTAGGTATCCCAAGGGCCGAGTATTCTAGCCATCGAAGGTTAGACTTCCCACGGTTGAAGGCGTTGTCAACGAGGGGAGCCATGCCGATGTCAAAAGACCTATCGGCTAAGTATTGCGGGTAGTGGTCTATCCTGGCCCATTTGGTCACGAACTCCACCCGGTCTATGTTCCGAAGGAAGGGCGGGACTCCGTGGCAGAGGACGAATGAGACATCCCGATATTTCGATAGGATGCTGTGAATGACGGGCTCGACTACGCGCAAGTCCTCCTCATGGCTCGATCCACCGGCCCAGCCGATGCGGATGCCCTTCCTTGACTTCCTATGGGTTCTATCCCACGCCGACAGGTCTACGCCGTTCTCCACGACATAGATATTGTCGTTGTAGTCCGAATAGACCTCTTTCAAGTAGGGAGTGCTGACGATCATGCCGTCCATGTTCTTGAATTGCTCAAGAGCCACTTGCCGATGATGGGTCCCGGAGGGGTCGTAAACCTCCGATGCCGGATTATAGGCCGGGGTGTCCACCATGTTATCGTCTATCTCGGCCAGGAATGGCAGATTCGGGAAGATGTCCTTGAGAGCGTAGAGAGTGCCTAGAGCTGCTTGGATGTGAACCATCTGACACACGACTATATCCGCTTCCCGGCAAGCGTTGTAGAGGCCCTTGAATATCGCCAGTTTCGCAATAGGATTGAGCATCTGCGCTTCCCAAGGGTGCGTTTCGTTCAAATCCTTGCGCCACGCATAGGGCATGAGATTGGCTATCCTCATCCTGTCTGCGGCCATGGCGTAATTGAGCATCCGGTAGTAGAACACGCCGGAGTTTGTGGTCTGGATGAAAAGAGCCTTCAGCATACAGACGCCACCGCTGGAATCTCAAGAGCCACCAGGACCGACTCCTTGACGCGCTTGACTTCTTCCTCATCCCTGTTCCTCACCGTGCCTGAATCGAGCAGACGATAGGACGAGAGGAATTGGGGCATGGCCGTCAGTTTGACGCCATCCCGGACGGCCCTGAGTTGCTGGTCCCAATCCTCTATCCCTAACCGGCAGATATCGCCCTCCGAATAGGGGTACTTCTCTGCAAACTCCTTTGTGTATGCCACGGTGCTATGGATGATGCCGTTTGTCATGTTCTCCATGGCGTCCTTGAAGTCGAACGGTTTTGACCGTATCTCCCGAAGGACAGTCCCATCCGGGTCTATGACTCTGCCCGATCCGAAGGCGAATTGTACGCCGCCGCCCTGGAACTTGTCGGCCACGAACCGCGCCCGATTAGGCTCCGCGATGTCATCGGCGTCTAGGACGCAGATTACTTCCCCTTTCGCGGCCTCGTTGCCCATGTTTCGGGACTTAGACCGACCCTGCTTCGTCGGGTTTGTCAGTATCCTCACCCGCTCGTCGGACTGGATGAAATCCAGGTATTGCCGCGTCAGGTCCGTGGAACCATCGTCAACGATGATGACCTCGATGTCCTTATGCGTCTGCTCCAGGCAGGACCGGACGGCATGGGGGAGCCAGGTTGAGCAATTATGGCTGGGGATGACGAATGACAGTTTCATGCCACGGCCTCCAGAAATCTCTCAGGTGAAAGCATCCTGCCGTGATAGTCCCTGGCCGGATCGTTGGGCTTCCTGTTCTTGATTATCGTCCTAACCTTCCCTACCACTTCCTCGATGAACTTACCGCTGTTCTGGCAGTCATCCACGAACCCGCAGAAGGGCTGCTGGATGTTCGATATCACATGACGGGAGTTGATAAGGGCCGTCTTGACATTCATCGATATCGTCCTGTCCGGGAACAAGTGGATGATTCCGTGGTACTTTGAGACATCCGCGCCATCTCCGACGACATCCAATTCCACATCCGGCAGGCTTCGGTCTATTGCCACCATGAGCCTCCCGTATCGGGCCTCGATATCAACAAGGAATTTCGGCTTATCCGGCAGGGGGGAGATTTCCGGCAATTCCATCGGGATCGGCATGACCTCGACCTCAAATCCGGCCTTCCGCATCATGTCATAGGCTTTCTTGTCCTCGACATATTGGACGGCCACTTCATTGAGGCTTGCCGAGTACGCGCAGATAGCGTCGAAGTTGATGGACTTGTAGATGTCTAGAATATTGTCGGAAGTCCAGAACACTATGCGCTTCTTGACCGTATCGTTATTGGCTCCCGAGAATATCTCGGAGTGCCTTCCAATGAACTGCTGAAGCGGGCTGAACCCAAGCTGGATCAGGACCTCGTATCTATGGGGCTTGAAATTCGGGTAGTCCCGATAGTCTGAATCCAGTAGCTTCGCGAGCCTGATGCCGTCCTGCTTGTACTGGACCGAGGAAACGCATATCCGCTTCTCCTGGATACCGTGCTTTGTCCTAACCGCATCCATACGCGAAAGCCATGCCTCTTGTGTGCATCCCTGCCCGCTGATGCTGTTGGGAGTGGGGTATTCCGTGGCGAAGGCGTAGCCCTTCAATGCCAGGCCCTTCCCGCCCTTTTCCACTATGGAGAGCCAGAAGTCCCAATCTTGGAGAGACTTCAGGGACTCATCCCATCCTGGGAATAGCTTTGACCGGAACGGGAAGCAGGCAGAAATGTAGTTGCTCACCCGAAGGAGCCACGGATCGAAAGGCTCTGACGCTATCGCGCCTTTCTCGTCGAGGAACCGATATCCGGAGTAGATGAAGTCTATTTCCTGTTTCTTGTCCAGTTGTTCCACCCACATCTGAGCCGTTCCCGGCTCGATGATGCAGTCCGAATCCCAGAATACCCAGTATTCCCCAGTCGCGTGTTTCGCCCCCTCATTCCTTGCCCTGCAGGCCCCGCTATGCTCAATCTCGATTATCTTGGGCTTTACCGAATGGCCGTGAAACTCGGTATTGATATGTTCCCTAGCGAGAGGCAAAGGACCATCCAGGACGAAGATTGCCTCGAAATCCTTTAGGCTCTGCTCTGCGAGAGCGTGGCAGACGCGCTTTAGGATATGCTCGGTCTTGTAGACCGGGATGATAAATGACAGTTTCATGCGTTCACCTTTGCGAGTCCCAAAATGAATCCGTCGGGATATTCAACCGGAGTGAATTTGAATCCGATACCGTCATCCAGCGTGACACGCGGATGATGCTCTGCTATCCTCTTTGCCGTTTCCTGGTCATAACCCTGATGAACCAGGCAAGTCACCATCCTGCCCATCCGCCTTTCCCTGGTACGGACATCGGAGAAATGCATGACCTTGATCCCGCTATCCTGGACCGGATATGGGTACTTTCCAAACTCGGCCCCATAGTGATCGTGCTTCCCCCCTGTTATCTCCCGGAAGTAGACATCCTCGTTCGCCGCGCCATACCAGCCGTGGTAATGGGCTCCTAGGTCCGGGTTCCTCAATCGGTAGATGTTCTTCCACTTCTGCCCCCGGCCTTCGATGCGGTAGAGCTGACCTCCGGGATTCCCGGCGAGTGACTCGATATCGGTTGACAGGGCAATGGCGTCTGATTTTGCCGCTTCTGGTATTCTCTCGGGATTTGAAACCCACATATCTGGATGGAGGAAAAAGGCCAAATCGGTAGAGAGGGAATGCAGGCACTCGTCGAATAGCCGCACATAGTCGTCTTTCAAATCCTTCTCTACCTTGCCCTCAAATAGCTTTATCTTGCGTCCGTCAAGATGGCCGCACTGGATATCCTTTATGGCTTCCAGAGTCCCATCCGTTGAGCCGCCGTCAAAGAAAACCATCTCATCTACGAACGGAAGGACTCTGAGAATATGGGAGCGTATCCACAGATGCTCGTTCTTGACTAAACAAAAACTTCCAATTAAACCCATAATTTGTTGTGCTTCCGGCTGTTGTCCGAAGCTGTCAATATCTGAAGGTTCCATGGAACATGAAGTCCATTCAGTTTTTTGTGAACCAACGGGTAAATATGATCCACTTCATGAAGAATTCCAGTCGCCTTGGTTATCTCATGGGATTTCTTGAAAATGGCCTTGAGCGCAACACGGTCAACCCATGGAGGCGTTGCCATTCGCAGTCTTGCACGGCGTAGAGATGCCGCCTCGGCAGAAAGCCACGGCTTTTTCTTCGCACATGCCAATACAGACGCTCTATGCCTTTCCGTGTTTCTCTTGCGCCACTCGCGTGAATAGGCGTTGACTCGCTCGTGGTTTTTCTTTTTCCACAAAGACGCTTTGGCGGCGTACTTGTTCCGGTTCTTCATCATTGACTTTCTAACGAACTCTCGCATCTTGTCGCGGTTTGTTTCGGCCCATTCTTTGCTTGCCGCGTCTCTCTTTGCCCTGTCACGTTGATACCGAAATCTGTCGTATGCACGGCGCTTTTCTATGTTGCGCTGATAGCACTCACGCACTTGTATACGACGAGCTTCTTTTTGCTCCTCCGTGTAAATCCTCACTTTACCCCCACCACATTAAGGCTGATGGATTTTCCATCCACGGTAGAAACCAACCGAGAGCAATCATGCTTGTCGCCTATCGGGAACACATCCACTTGGCTCACTTCATGGAATCCGGCATCTTTGAGCATGGAGGACAACAGCTTGAAATCAAATCCAGCCATATGATAAGCCGTCGGATACTCTTGGCCGCCCCAAATGAAGTCTACCAGAAATTGATTCAAACCACCGAGCCTCTGATAGAGGTATACGGTGCGCGCGAAGTCTGGGACAGCCACATACAGAATCCCTCCAGGTTTTAGAACCCTGGACCATTCTTTCAAGACGGACATGGTCCTGGTATGCGGGAAATGCTCAAGGCAATGGGAAGCGTAAATCTCGGATACGGACCCGTCGGCATATGCCGGCAGGCTCGATATGTCGGCTATGACATCCGCACCCGATGCTGGGTCGATGTCAACGCTCAGGAATCCAAGGATGGCACGATTCCTGGCCCCGAGATTCAGGCGTATTTCTTTGGACGCTTCTACTTGAACCATTCCCTCACCGTTGCCACGGCACTTAGTGCCAGGGCCGCTATGGCTATCCAGACGCTTCTATGCTTGTCTGTCGCCCCTGCGCCATGGGCTGATAGGTCTACCTTGTGGTCGTCGAAATCGGTACGGAGTTGTCTCTGTCCAGCGGCCACGGACTGAAGATGCTCCTTGAGGTCGGACTGGCTCTGGATGATGGTCCCGAAGGCGCGTTCGCTTTTCTGGATGAAGTCCATGAGCACTTCGTCTTTCATGTCACCAATCCTTCACATTTATTTGATGGCAGTCCTTCTCCGGCTTTCCTTCCGCGTGGCAGAGTTCATGCGGGATAATCCGGTCGTATCCTTCGGCAACGAGCATCACATTCTTGACCCGCCCCGCCTCGCCCTTCTTGTTGATGGTCTGCGGATAGAAACAGCCGAGCATGAGCCCAGTTTCCGGGTAGGGCTGGCCGTTGTCCATGTGCGGCGAAACGCCCAATCGCTCCGCGCCCTTGCGGCAATGCTTGTTGACCCAGGCCGGGGACCCACGCACTATCTTCAGGTCCGGCGGGAGGTTCTTGTAGCGGAATCTTTCCGGCCGGGAAGCGGCGCACCCCATGGCGAATACCGCCATTGCCAGGGGCAGGAGCATCCAGAGATTCCAGGGCCAGGTCATTTCCTGCGCTCCAGTTCCGCTATGCGCCTTCGGAGTGCCTGAATCTCAGCCACAGCCGCAGCTAGGATGGCATTCGGATCGACACCCTTGATGTCCTTTCCGGCCGACACCACCGCCTGGGGCAGAATCTTCTCCACTTCCTGCGCGATGAATCCTGCGTGCTGTTGCTTGTCACGCTTGGTTTCCGGCTTCCAGGTATAGAGCTTCGGCATGAGGCCGTCTATGATTGCTCCGCTGTTAGAGAATGCCTTGATGCTGGTCTTGAGCTTTCCGTCTGATGACACGCATCCGGTGATGCTCCCCGCTGCGTCCGTGGTAAGGCCGAGAGTGCAGGACAGGACTGTGCCCTGGCGAAGCGTTCCTGTCGAGTAAAATGAACCAGCGATTGCCGAACCGTTCACTTCCAACGCCTCTGCGGGTGAAGTGTCTCCGATGCCGACTTTGCCAGCCGCCGTTATTCTCACCTTCTCACCAGGAGCCCCGGCGTTCGCTGTCTCAAAACCAATGTAGCCGCTTTGTACGCTACTCGTTTCCTGAACCATCTGGATAGCGGTAACATTCTGCTGAACGCCCGCCCCGCCCGTTCCCCTGGTATATCCCCGGAATGCGTAGCCCGCCCCCGCGCCACCGTTATCATGATAAACCGAGACATCGCCGCCGAGAGCCAGGATATTCCCCGCGACATCGAGCTTCTGGCCTGGACTTGTCGTGCCGATGCCGACTTTGCCGTTTGAAACCGATAGCGTTGAAGCCCCAACGCTGAACGCATTGCCGGAGACAGTGAGCGTGGATAGAATCGTAATACCATCATCGTTATCCAAGAACAACTGACCCGTGAATGTGGCCAGGTTGTCCGTGTATCTGCCGAGGCTCAGGACCCCGCCAACATTGCGAATCGCTTTTGAATTTAGACCCACACCCTGGCCCGATGCCGTGAGGATAAATTGGGAGCCTCCTGAATCCGACCGGGCAAAATTAGCCAGCGTGAACCCGGCACCGGATACGTCCAGCGGATAGGACGCACTGGTTCCTATTCCGAGCCTACCGTTAGAAACTACGAGCGTCGAGCCGCCAACCGAGAAGGCATTGCCGCCGACGGTGAGGGTCGAGGACTTCATGGTGACTGATGGCCCATCGCATCCAGCCGCTAAGGTAGAAGCATCGCTGTCCGGCGTCTTTATGCAAGCCGCCGACAGCGTAGTGCCTGCCTGCGTAGGGCCATAGTCCACATCTATAGCCCACGCGCTAGAGACACCGACCAGGAGAGCCAGTATCAGGCTTTTCATTAGCGCACCAGCCCATCGAGACAGCGAAACTCACATGCCGCGACCCCGGAATTACAAGTGAAGTACCATGCCCCGGTGTTTGAGCCGTCGAGCTTGAAAGTCTCGGTCGATAGGATCGGGAAGCCCTCAAGTATGTTCGAGTGGACAGTCGCGTGCTGTGTCGCTGTCACAGTACCGATCCACACCAGGGAGCCGGTGTTGTTCCGGCAGATACCGTCCGGCCTCTTGACTGACGCTGGAAAGAACTCTGTCCCGGTCACAGAGGACCCTGACACGCGCCGGGTATTATTGTAGGACCCGCGCTCGATGCGCGTAGCCCCTTCATGGCCAGTGTCGGCTGTTAGCAAATAGGGCAAAGCGAATACCAATGCGAAACCTATCAGTGGAGCATAGAGAAAAAAATATGCAACTCCATTTCTTACTCTATTTTCAAGTCTATTCAGATTCATTTCATCCCCCCACATACGATAAAGTCTACCGTCTTATCTCGGCCCACCCATCATTCAGACGGATGGACCGAGTAAGACCACGAGTTAGATCAGCTCGTGATTGAACAGCAGAACGGCCGCGCTCGGGTTGAGTACCGCCGCGACGGCCTGGAGCTTATAGGCCACCGTGGAGAACAACTCGAAAGGATCGTTCGTCGTTGATGGACCGCTTCGCTTTATGATCATCCTGGCACCCTTCCCGCCCAACTCCGTCACACCGAACGCCCCTTCCGACAGGATGGGCGTGATGTTGACCGAGTGAGCCGCCACCGCGTAGCGCGGGACATTGGTGCTTTCGATGAACCGAACGCCATGCATCGGGCTCGTGACGCGGCCTTTCCACATGGAGTTCTGCGGACCTCCATCCCAGTTGACGAACCACTGCTTCAGGTCATGGTTGCCCAGACCCGTTGCAACGGCGTTGGGATGGATGACGCCAGCGTAGTTTCCGTCCGCGTACGGAGTCGCATCGAACCGGCGAAGGCGAGCGACTGCCTTCCTGACTCCGATGGGTCCGAACCGCGCCGAGATGGAAGGCGCAGTCGCGCTGACAGCCGACAGACGAGTCGCTGAGGTCCCGAACACGGCAGGGAACCCGAACTGAGTACCGGCGTGCGTTCCCGTGTTGGCCGCGAATGAGGACGCCACCGCCGACGCATAGGCCGACATGATGGTGGACCGACTCCCATCCTTGCCGACCTGACTGAGTGCGTTCTTGATGACGGCGAGCTGGCACACATTATCCAGGGTGAGAGCAGCGGACTGCAATAGCCTCTCGATGGAGCCCTGGACAGGCGAGGAGATGAGCGTATCCTCAGACAGTGTGCTGACCTTCGTCGCCCGACCGTACTGGGCGATGGTGACATTGACGCGCCTGGACGAAAGCACGACAGCCGAGTTAGCCGACTGCTCGGCCAGAGTCACCGAAGCCGCCGCGAGACGCCGCCAGCCGTTGAAGGTCATCTGAGTGCCTGACCCGAGCGGAAGCGGATACTTCTCTCCGAGCTGATAGAAGGCGGTCGTTTCCTCCAAGACCTTTATCAGCCTGCGATTGAGATAGACGAGCAACATATTATCGTCTATCGTGGTACTGGTGCCTTGATCGGCCATTTAAGTCAAAACGCCCCTTTCGTTTGACCTCAGAATTTCAGACCCTGCTTCTTCCAAAAGACCCTCTCCTGCTCAGGCGTGAGTTTCTTGAGATAGTCCTGGAGTTTGTCAGGCGTGTCCAATCTCTGAGGCGAAGTCCTGCCCACCGGGACCACTTGCGCCGGTGGCGCTGTGACCCCCTTGGGAGTAGGCGTTTGAACCTGTGGAGCAGGACTCTTGCTTCTTACGACTTCTCTGCCCTTGGCGAACAGATACGCGGTTTCCATGGGCCTTGGCGACTGGTTGATCCATGGATTGGATTGCCTGATGGCCATGAGTTCGGCTATTCCCTTCTCCGAGAATACCCATGGATCGTTTTCACCGATGGACTTGAGTTCGGCTATCCGGTTGTTCTCCTCGTTCTGGGCCATGACGACATCGATGTCTTGCCTGGCCTGCGCGTATGCCGCTTCCTTGCTCGCGTTGAATAGCCGAGTAAGGACGGTCCCGAAGCCGTGCTTCTTGATGTCGGCCTCGATCTGCGCTTCAAACGATTCAGGAACATCCGGAGAGGCTGGAGTGTCACCGACCGGCTTGAGACTCGATGACGCCTGCTGGGCCTTCTTCAATGCCCTCTCGGCCTCCAGATAACTCGCCGTCAACTTCTCCATGTCCACGGTGCCATCGGCCCGCTTGAACTTGTCCGGTACTTCCGTGGTGGGCTGGGTTGCCGTGGCCGGCGGGGGCTGATAGCCCACTGGTTGCACGGGCTCAGGCACTACAGGAGCCTGGACTTGCTCTTGCGCTGGTGGTACAGGTTGAGCGGGCTCCTGACCTTTCATCATCTGCGCTTTGATGAGGGCCATATCCTTAGCGGCATCCCGGGGATTACCCGAGAATCCCTCCAAGCTAGGAGTCTGCGCCTGTTCCGCCGATCCTCCGCCGATCTGCACTTCTTCAGGGACCTCGACTGTCATTGAAGTCCCATCCACTACCATTGATTCAGGCATCTATTCGCCTCCGATTGCCCCGGGTCTTGGGGGTCGTCATCTCGCGGGGGTCGATCATCGATTGCCCCGCCCTTGAGGGTCCTTCTGGGATTGCCTCAAAATCTTCTCGGCCTCGGAATCTCCGAGTCTCACTTCGCCATCGAGCCAATCCACCAACTCCGAAAATGCCCTGATGCGAAGTCCATGCGCGAAAGCCGTCCGGGTAGTCAATCTCTCAGGGCTCTTTTCCATGAGCCGAGTCAAAGCCGAGACGGAATCACCCCGCCTCTCGTCCAGATATTCCGATACGATCCTCCAACCATCGGAATCTATCATCTGCCGAAGAACCGCCGTCCGTCGGATGCGCTCCTCTGGCGTCATTGCATGGCCTTCCCAGGCATCCGGCCATTCTGCATTTCCTGGGCAATCTGGATCTGCTTCATCTGGTCCTGAGCCAGTATCATCTTCTCCGTATCCTCCGGTGAGCGCATGAGGGTTGACGGGTCGATTCCGGCATTCTTCGATTCGGCCTGAAAGACCTTAGTATCGTCAAGCCACGCCGCGCCGAGGAACTGCGCCCGAAGGTCTTTGAGCATGGCCTGCTTCATGGCCCTGTTCTCCATCTCGAATATTCCCTGCGGCTGGTATGTGTAGCTTTCGTCTATCTGCTCAGGAGACAGAAGCTCAAAAGTCCTGGCCCTCTCTGGACCGATAGCGGCTACCACATCGTCCGGCGTGATATTCAGGTAGATTTCCTTCCAATAGGACATGAAGATACGCTTTATCGTCCGAAGCTCGATGAGTTGGCCTATGTAGGCGAACTTCTCTCCGGCCTGCTCGAGATTGAGCTGCTGACCGCCAAGCGTATCGTTGGTGTCCCGGACTGCGCCGGACATTCCCATCGTTGCCCGAGTAGCCGAAGTCCTCTCCTGGGCGTATCTCTCCATCTCCTGCGGCTCGATGAATGCTTCCCGGGGAACATCCCCTCTCGGCATGACCATGAACGCGGCCCGGACATCGGCTATTCCAGCGGCCTGCATGGCCTTGAGGTCGAATCGGACCGTACCGCCCAAGGAATCGTCGTCAAGCTCTTTAGGATTTATCAGAAGCCTCTCGATGACTCCGTACTTCTCGATCATCCGGATATTGCCCTGGTCGAGCCTCTGATTGACAGTCTCGTTTATGATGACCTGGACATCCTTCAGCATCTCCGGTATGCCGATGCCATAGAACTGCCCCGCCTTGAGCATGTAGTCCATCTTGTGGATGTTGCCCATGCCGTCGTATGAACGCAGGGGCTCGGCGGATAGGACGGCAAGATTGTGGAAAATGATGCGGGCTCGGACAAGCCTCTCGGGATCGTCGCTATCGGACAGCCACTTCGCCGGAACGCTGGCCGTCAACTCGTAGCATTCCCGGTCCTCCTGGTACTTCGTCTTGGGCGTGGACTCGTTCTGAATCCCGCGATCCGATTTCATCGTTTCTTTTTCGTCCGGAGTGGTCTGTGAGTCCGAGACATCGCGCAGTGTGTCCACCACATCCGGGAAGAAGTAGCCCTTCTCGACGCCCGCCACAATATCGCCGTATGTGATTGGATACCGGCAGGCTATCGGTTTGTCATCCTTAATCAAAAGAGCCTGCGGGTCCGGGAAAACATCCCATATCGAGATGGGGTCAAGGACCATGCCGCGATAGGTCATGACATCCTTCAACTCGTAGCCGTAGCCCATAATCTGCGGGCCATTCTCCAAGGCCGAGGCAACAGCGGCAGGGTCCATCGTGTCCACCGGCGCGAACTGCGGAACCCTTACCATGCGCGGCTCGGTCTTGCCTCCCTCGAACCTTGCCCGGAAGAACCCAGACCCGTAAGTGGTGCAATCGTCAAGAACGATATCTAACTTCGACTTCAACTCCGACTTCTCGAATTCCCGTCCCACGATATCGCGGATGTTGTCGGACTGGTCATTTTCCTGCGTTCCTCGGGCCTTGACTTCGATGAACGGGTTAGGGCCTAGGATGGTCCTGAACAGGCGAGCCTTGACAGTCTCTCGGTGCGCGGGAGTAACGGGGACAAACATGCGGGACTGCCATTTGAGCTTCCTGGCCGATAGGACAGGATCGTATACGGCTTCCGACATCCTGCGGTACTTGTCCCAAGGCTCCTCCCAGGATGCTTCCCGCCATACCTTAGCCTTCGACAGCCAGCCATTGCACCAGTCGAGCATTTCCCGCTTGGCAACATCGCGGCTCAACTCACGATCCCGCTGCTCCTTCTCGGCCTCGATGGAGTCCAGGTAGTCCAGGGCCTCCGGCTTTATCTCGACCATGGCGTCAGGCATTGTTGACCCCATACTGAGCTACCCTGCGCTCTCCCCACTCGCGGACGGTCTGAACCTCGGGATTGGACTCGACGAGATAGCGGACGCAATCAACCGGGTCCTTGTACTTCTCCTGCGGCTTCCCGGTCTTGGGGTCACGCGCCCATCTCTCAATCGCCGCTATCGTGTTGACGCATTTCGGGTCTATCGTCAACTTCGGGCGATTAAGATTGTCGATGGGCCTGGAGGCGTCGTAGCGCAGATAGTCCTTGATCTTGAGGATTCCAGTCTCAACTTCCACCGAGATATCACCCACCTGGTAGGAGTCTTGGAAGAATATGCCCTCTTGGGCGAACTCTTGCCTGAGAGTCAGACCGCCCATGGTCCTTCGATTATTGCCGAAGTGACGGTCTAGGATTCGGACATGGACTTCCTTCCCAGCCTCACGCGCCAAGAATATCTTGGAGAAGTCGTCTACCCCAAGGTTTGAATCCTTCGCCCCCTCGAACTCAAAATCCGGGTACTCGTCGTAGATGTGCAAGGCCCCGGTCCCGTCAACGGTAGCCCAGATGGAGAATACTGGTTTCCCTATCGCCGGGTCCACAACCATGTATCGGGAAATCTCGTTTTCTGGACGCTCGATGGTAGGCGCGATATGGACCTGGCGATTGAAGGTCTTGAGGATGCGCCCAGACATCGAGAGAGGCTTGCCGGACCTGCTGGCCTCACGCTCGTCCGGGTCGAGAGTGCTTAGGGCCTGCTCGATGGCCTTGTGGTCAAGATGGCCGTTCTTTCCGTGTTGCAGGCAATTCTCCTCGACATCTCCGAATATCACCCGGACATCCTGGCCATTCGCTCGGTTGAAGATACCATCCACGACCCAGGGATTTTGCAGTAGTGAAGTCATTGCGCCGATAACGATACCGCCCGCCCTGGTCCGTCGGAGCGATTCGTCCCATATCGGCTTAGGGGGCGGCTCGTTGAAGATGGTCAATCCGATGTTGGGCCCGGCAAACTCAGACTCCGACTGCTCATAAGTCATCGCATCAATAATCCAGCCCGTGTCCGTCGTCCACTCGCAGGGGTAAAACTTCCCCTTCTTTTGAAACTCGTACTTGTCCGTCGGGAAGTATCGCTTGATGGCGTTCTGTAAACTCCCGATGGATTCTATCTCCTTCGGCGTGGATATGATGCGAGATCGCTTCTCATGCGGGAATTTCTGGAAAATCGGAGAGGCAAAACACGGGGGGGCCATCTGCGGCCATACTATCGCGGCCAAGATGGCGACCATCAACTCCGACTTGCCCCATCCCGTCCCCGATCCAGCGATCACGATGAAAGCCCCCTCTCGCGCAATCTCGGCAATGAATCTCTCCTGTCCCCCATGCGGCAGGAAGTACCGTATCTGCTCATGCGTTTCCCGGTATCGCCGGAGGGCTAGGAGGTGCCGGAATCTCTCCTTGTCCCACTCCGGCATCTGCGATAGGCTCTGCATCTATCTGCTTCCCCGCCGTTAGGCGTTTCATTTCCGACTCAAGCTCTTGATCTGTGATGTGAGATTCGTCAGGACCCTTAGAAACCCGGATGCGCTCGACGGGCTTCCCCTCGGAAGTGTCTCGGAAAACTTCTATGTGTTTCGCCTCACCGCGCTTCGCCTTCTTCACGAGAGCCTCGGCTATCACCTCAACATTCAGCTTTCCGGTTTCAGGGTCTATCTCGTCGGAAATCTTGCGGAGGCATTGCGAAAGTGTGAGTCCACGGGGGCGGCCACTGCCGGGAATCTTAGCGTGACCCATCTTGAATTGATGTTCCTTCGGCGGATCACCTGGACCGGGCATCTGGCATTTTCCTCCCAATTGAGATTGACGCCTCGTTTACATGCCGAGACACGCAGGAGGGATGGTCACACTCATGACCGATGACGAAAGAGCCGAGACTGTTATTGATTATTTTCGATGCGCGATTTTGGCGGGGAGCCTTTATCACGCTGATAGTGTACTTATATTTCGAGAATTGTCAAGCCCCTCCGGGCCAAAAGGCGAACATTGATTACAAATTCAAAGAACATCTCTTTATCCTCCAATCTCCGACTGATGACAGGGCGACTATCTTACACATCTGCGCCAGGCGGGAAGGTATGCGGTCTGAGCCCAGTTTATCCGCGAGCTGGTCGAGATTAAGATTGCTCGTGATGATTAGGCCACATCGCAAATCCATGTACCGCTGATTGACTATTTCGTAGATTGCAGAAGCTAGGAACTCGGTTAACTTTTCCGTGCCGATGTCGTCTATTATTATGGGCGAGGATTGGACCGTGGAAGATATGTAGTCCTCCTCCTCGACGGCAGACTCACAGGATCGGAGTGAACGAGAGATATCCTGTGGGGTGATGAGCAGGGGCGATAGAGACAATCTCGCGGCCCCTATGGCTAAATGGGTTTTTCCGGTTCCGGTCGGGCCGAAGATGTAGAGATTGTCCCGGTCGGGGAGAAACTCATTGCAGACATCTAATGCCGTCTTTTGGCTGGCGGAAACCGCCTGGAATTTATCGAGGAAGAAATCCTGGTAGGCGCGGAGTCCTCCAAGACGACGGACAGCAGCTTCCCTGATTTTTGCAAACCGTATTTTTTCCTCATCCTCCTGACGGAGTTTTTCCTGGGCTATTTCGGCGCACTTACGGCACGATGATCCCAGGAGTGGATACGAGCAAGAGGGGCAATAATCAATCTGTTTTTTGTCCTTCGGTAAGGTGGGCGAATTTTCCGGGCGTTGGG
>ERZ1292637.379-Hain-H14-01um-R3-379-length-28351-cov-18_pt1 | contig 28351 bp, 42 predicted proteins | sample MGYA00564405_ERZ1292637 | MGnify/ENA primary metagenome ERZ1292637 (study PRJEB36523, sample SAMEA6512645) | groundwater metagenome | collected 2019-01-09 | study: AquaDiva: Metagenomics assemblies of 32 groundwater samples | reverse complement strand
ACAACTCGGCGGCCGCACGCCTGCCGGCCTACGGCCTCATCAGCCAGGGACCCATCGCGCCACAGCCGCCACCGACAGACTAAACATCGGCCTCATCAACATACAGGGACCCATTCGCGCCGTGCCAACAGAAGACGGCGAGGTCGGGCCTCAGCCTGATCCATCCGGTGTTCATGGGTCCCGGACAGCCGCTGCGCGGCTTCCGGGATGACACCGCGATTTTAACTGCGCCGCCGACGCTTGAAGGGCTCGGGATCGGCTTCATGCTCGTCGAAGCCGAAGCGGTTGAAGCCTTCCTTCAGCTCCTTGCTGATCGGGGCCTCCAGGGTCAGCGTGCCGCGCGAGGGGTGCGGCAGGGTCAGGCGGCGGGCATGAAGCTGCAGCTTCAGGTTCCCTGACAACTGCGCCGACTCCTCGGTCTTGTACTTCGGGTCGCCCAGGATCGGATGGCCCATGGCCAGCATGTGCGCGCGCAGCTGGTGCGTGCGGCCGGTGTGGGGCCGCAGGGCCATCCAGGCGACGCGATGCGCCGCGCGGCTGATGGTCACGAACTCGGTCTCGGCCGGATCGGCGTTGGGGTCCTTGGGATCGGCCGGCACGATCATCTCGCGATCGCCGATGCCCTTCTTGGCCAAGTGCAGCTCCATCACCCCCTCGGAGGGCTTGGGGTTACCCTGGACCAGCGCCCAGTAGGTCTTTTCCACCCGGCGGCGGGCGAAGGCGCCCGATAGCTTGGCCGCCGCGCCCGGCGACTTGCCCAGCACCAGCACGCCGGAGGTGTCGCGGTCGAGGCGGTGAACCAGGCGCGGGCGCTCCAGCCCCTCGCCCCAGGCGCTGAGCAGCCGGTCGACGTGCATCAGGGTCTTGGTGCCGCCTTGGACGGCGAGGCCCGCGGGCTTGTTCAGCACCAGCACCTCGTCGTCCTCGTAGATCACCAGCGACTTGACGAACATCACGTCGCGCCGCTCCAGTTCAGGCTTCGGATCGCCGGCCTTCGGGGCTTCGGGCAGCGGCGGAACGCGGATGGTTTCGCCGGCCGAGACCCGTTGCTCGGGCTTGGCGCGGCTGCCGTCCACGCGGATCTGGCCCGAGCGCGCCATCTTCTGGATCTGGATCTGGGACACATGCGGCCAGCGCCGACGGAACCAGCGGTCCAGGCGCACGCCGTCCTCACCCGGATCAACGGCGATGTTGCGGACTTCCCTCATGCGAACGCCTTCCGCGCCAAGATTATGCCCATGAACAGGGCCGTGACGGACAGCACCACCGAGGCCGTCGCGTAGCCGAACGCCTGACCATAGGTCCGGCGCTCGATCATCAGCGCCGTCTCCAGGGAAAACGCCGAAAAAGTCGTAAATCCACCCAGCACGCCGACGCCCAGCAGCAGACGCAGCCGCTCCTGATCGGCGCCGCCGCGGTGAGCCAGGAAGCCCACCAGGGCGCCCATCAGCAACCCGCCGAGAATGTTGGCCAGCAATGTCCCATAGGGCCAGGCCGAGCCCCACAGGCGCATAGCCTGGACGCCCAGCGCATATCGCGCCACCGCCCCCGCCGCGCCGCCTGCCGCGACCAAAAACACCTTATCCATGCGCCCTTATGCGACGCGCCGGCCTTTGGTGCAAAGGCCGCTAAAGCGCGCGGTCAGGTTCGCGCGCCGATCACCCGGCGGATCTCGCGGGCGTCATAGATGTCGCTTCCCGGCGGACGGCTCCCGCGCCCCATCATGACCTCCAGCGTCTGGACCACCTGGGGCCCGCCGCTGAGATCGAAACTGGTGCCCAGGCCAACGCCCACGCCGCTGGAATAACGACCGCTTCCGCCGCCGGCGCCGACCGACAAGCGCGGACCGCCGCTCTGGCCGCTCTGGGTCATGTAGCGGTCCGAAACCCGGAACCAGTCGTAGCCGTCGGCGATGGCCAGGTCGGCGGCGCGCAGCAGGGCGTAGTCGGACACCTGCTCGGCCGGCGCGCCCGGCCCGCCCCTGAAGGTCACGCGATAGCGGCCAGGCTCGATCCGGTACTCCGAGAACCCGACGGTTTGCGGTCCGCTCGCCGGTCCGTAGACTGTGGGCGCCGTGGCGCAGGCCGCGAGGACGGCGCACAGGCCGACCGTCAGCATCAGGCGTTTCATCGTCAAAGACCTCCGAGGAAGCCGTTGGACTGTCGGCTCTTTCGACCAACGGTCAAGCCTGCCGGCCCGTTCCCGCTCAGCCTAAGCCCAGGCTGTCGATCAACTTTTGCATATCGGCCGGTGTCGGCGCCTCAATGACCTTGGTTCCGCCTTCCGGATGCGGAAACGATAATGCGGCCGCATGCAGCATCAGCCGGGGCACGGCGTGTCCTCCGACCGCCAAGGCGCCGCCATAGCGCACGTCGCCGGCGATCGGGCGGCCGATCGAGGCCAGGTGCACCCGGATCTGGTGCATCCGCCCGGTCTCCGGCGCCAGCTCCAGCAACGCCGCGCCCGGCGCCTTGGATATCGTCCGATAACGGGTGCGAGCGCTCTCGGCGTCGGCATGGTCTGGCGGGCAGACGCGCATATAGGCCTCGCGCCCCAGTTCCTCGCGTCGCAGCGCCGCCTCGATCGCGCCTTGGGCGGGCTCGGGCGCATCCGGCGTCACAATGGCGCGGTAGGTCTTGGAGAACCTGCGGCCCATCATGTGCTTGCCCAGGAAGCTGGCCGCCGGCTTGGTCTTGGCGGTCAGGATCACCCCGGAGGTGTCGCGGTCCAGGCGATGGATCAGCCGCGGCCGCGCCTTGCCCGGCTTGGCGAAGGCCCACAGCAGTTCGTCCAGCGTATTGACCTGGCCTCGCCCGCCCTGGCTGGACAGGCCCGAAGGCTTGTTCAGCGCCATGATGTGCGGGTCCTCATAGATCACCAGGCCGCGGACCAGGGCGATCTCATCAGGCGTGAGAACGATCGGAACAGGTTCGGCGCGTCTCTTCGGTTGACCGCGCGGCTTCACTTCTGGCGGTCCCGCTGCTGGGCCCAACGATCGAGACGCTCCTTGGTGCGGGCCTCGGCGCCCTCGCCCTTCGGATCGTAGAACTTCCGCCGCTCCATCCCCTCGGGGAAGTAGTTCTGGCCGGAGAAGCCGCCCTCGACGTCGTGGTCGTAGGCGTAGCCCTTGCCGTAGCCGAGGTCCTTCATCAGCTTGGTCGGCGCGTTGCGGATGTGGGCCGGCGGCGTCAGCGAGCCGGTCTCCTTGGCGGCGCGCTGGGCGGCCTTGAAGGCGACGTAGACCGCGTTCGACTTCGGCGCGGCGGCCAGGTGCACGACCAGTTGGGCCAGGGCGAGCTCTCCCTCCGGAGATCCCAGGAAGTCGTAGGTGTCCTTGACCGCATTGGCGAGCAGCAGCGACAGCGGATCGGCCTCGCCGATATCCTCCACCGCCATGCGGATCAGCCGCCGGGCGATGAACAGAGGATCTTCCCCGCCGCCCAGCATCCGCGCCAGCCAATAGAGCGCCGCGTCGGGGTCGGAACCCCGGACCGACTTATGCAGGGCCGAGATGAGATTGTAGTGCTCCTCGCGATCCTTGTCGTAGGCCGGGCTGCGCTTCTGCAGGATCTGGCCCAACTCCTTGGTCGAGAGCGGCTTGTCCGACCCGATATTGAGCAGGGTCTCCGACAGGGTCAGCAGATAGCGGCCGTCGCCGTCGGCCAGCGCCACCAACGCCTCGCGAGCCTCGGGCTCCAACGGCAGCTTGCGGCCCTCATGGATCTCGGCCTTGTCCAGCAGGCTGGCCAGCGCCTCGTCGTCCAGGCGCTTCAGCACATAGACCTGGGCGCGCGACAGCAAGGCGCCGTTCAGTTCGAAGGACGGGTTCTCGGTGGTTGCGCCGACCAGGGTGACGATCCCCTCCTCCACGAAGGGCAGGAAACCGTCCTGCTGGGCGCGGTTGAAGCGATGGATCTCATCGACGAACAGCAAGGTCGACTGGCCGGCGGACCGACGCATCTTCGCCTGTTCGAACGCCTTCTTGAGGTCCGCGACCCCGGAGAACACCGCCGAGAGCTGCTGGAATTCGTAGCCGGCCTCCTTGGCCAGCAGACGCGCGATGGTGGTCTTGCCGGTGCCCGGCGGTCCCCACAGAATCATCGAGGCCAGCCGCTTGGCCTCGGCCATGCGCCTGATCGGCCCCTCGGGTCCGAGCAGGTGGTCCTGGCCCACCACCTCGTCCAGCCGTTGCGGGCGCAGTCGGTCTGCGAGCGGCGACGGCGCATGCGGCGTCAGACCCGCGGCTTCGAAGAGATCGGCCATGGCGCGTTCTAGCAAATGCCTCCGCGCCGCGCATGCCCCGATCCTCCCCCAGTGCGCAGCGCGGTTTGGGGGAGGTGGCGCGCGGCGCGTAGCGACGCGTGACGGAGGGGGCTTCTAGCTCGAAAGCGTCAAAGTCCCTCTCAGTCAGCTTCGCTGACAGCTCCCCCAGAGGGGGAGCATCTTAGGTCCGGAAGTTCGCGGTCACTTCCTGGCCGTTGCGCTCGATGGTCACCTGCCATTGGGCGCCGCCGGCGCCGAGCACGCCGATCAGTTCGCGCACCGTGCCGATGTCACGGCCGTTGACCTTGCGGATCAGATCGCCCGGACGCAGGCCCGCGTTCATCGCAAAGCCGCGACTGATATTGATCACCATCACGCCCTTACCCAGGAACGGATCCAGGCCCAGTTCGTCGGCCACGGCCGGCGAGAGATTGACCACGGTCGCCCCGTCGAAGGGATTGCGGCCGGAGACCACCTGCTGGTCGCGCGTCGGGGTGGCGGGCGGTGCCTCGGCGCGCAGGGTCAGGCTCTGCTCGCCGCCGCCACGCCGCACGCCCAGCTTGATCTGGTCGCCGGGCCGGCGTGAGGAGATGGCGTAGGACACCGCCGCGGCGTCGACGGCCGGACGGCCATCGACCGAGATGATCACGTCGCCCTGGCGCAGGCCAGCCTTGGCCGCCGGGCCGTTCGGCCAGATGTCGGCCACCAGCGCGCCCTGCGGAACCGCCAGGCCCATGCTGCGGGCCATTTCCCCGGTCACGGTCTGGGTGCGCGCGCCCAGCCACGGACGCACCACGGCCTGGCCGCCGCCGGCAGCGGTCTCGACCACGCGCTTGACGATGGCGGCGGGGACCGCGAAGCCGACGCCCGACGAACTGCCCGAGCGCGAGAGGATGAAGCTGTTCACGCCGATCAGGTCGCCGTCCATATCGACCAAGGCGCCGCCGGAATTGCCCGGATTGATCGCCGCGTCGGTCTGGATATAGGCGTTGGAGGTGTCACCGTTCGGGTCGGCGGTGCGGTTCAGCGCCGAGATGATGCCGTTGGTCACCGTCTGGCCGACGCCGAAGGGGTCGCCGATGGCCAGCACCAGGTCGCCGACCTGGGCCTCATCGGAATCGTCGATCGCCAGCACCGGCAGCCGCTCGTTCCCGACATCGATCTTCAGCACCGCCAGGTCGGTGCGCGGGTCGGCCAGCAGCACGCGGGCGACGTATTCGCGGCGGTCGGCAAGCGCGACAGTGATCTCCTGCCCGCCCTCGACCACGTGGTTGTTGGTGACGATCACCCCGTCGGCGCGGACGATGACGCCCGAGCCCAGCGAGCCCTGGATGCGGTCGCGCGGCGCGCCGCCGCCGAACATTTCCCAGAACGGATCGGGCCGCGCCCGGACCAGGCGCTTGGACGAGATATTGACCACGGCCGGAGCCGCCCGCTTCACCACGGGGGCGAAGGAGGACTTCATCGTCAAGGCGTCGCCCGGCGCCGCACGGCTGGGCTGGGCCAGCGGCGGGATCTGGGCGTTCGATTTAGCGGCGGGATCGGAACAGGCCGCGAGCAGGGCCATGGCCGGGATCAGAACGCGTAAGGCGCGCATAGACTCTCCAAGCATCGTCGTGAGCCCGGCACTCTGACGAGTATTCAGGCGCAATGAAGGCGTTGATTTAGGCCCGCGCTTCACCTGATGGAACCTCACGAACGAAGAGAACCACCAGAAGAAGGCCGATCATCGTCAGGACGCCGCCCGCGATGATCGAAGAACCGGACCAGACCGCCGCCATTCCGGGCGCGATCGACCAGGCGAAGGCCTGGGTCGACAGGATCGGTCCGAACAGGCCGGTCATGCTGGAGATCGACCCCATCGCGCCCTGCAGCCTGCCCTGCTCGCTCGCATCGACCTTCGCGGTCATCATCGATTGCAGGGCCGGCCCGGCCACATTGGCCAAGGCGCCGGGCAAGTTCACTGCCCAGAAGATCGGCCCGGTCGGCGCCAGACCGACGCCGATGTAGCAGAGCACCTGGACGGTCAGCCCGCCGATCACCGTCCGCCGCTCGCCGAACCACCTGACGAAGCGTCCAGCCAGCTGGCTCTGCACGACGATGTTCACCGCGGCGAAGGCGCTGGCGAAGATGCCCAGGGCCAACGGATCCCAGTCGTAACGGTGGGCGGTGTAGAGGACGAAGACGCTGTTCATCGCGTGCATCGCCAGCCACAGCAGCACCAGCACGAGCGCCAAGGCCGGCAGGCCCTTGCGCGAGACCAGCAGGTTCAGCGCCCCGACCGGGTTGGCCTTGCGCCACGACATCGGCGCGCGGTTCTCGCGGGCGAGCGACTCCGGCAGCACGAACAGGCCATAGAGGCCGTTCAGCAGCGACACCGCCGCCGCCGCCCAGAACGGCGCGCGCGGATCGACCGAACCCAGCAGGCCGCCCAGCGCCGGGCCCAGGATCACTCCGGTCCAGGCCGCGGCGTTGATCCAGCCATAGCTCTTGGCGCGTTCTTCCTGCGGCGTGATGTCGGCGACATAGGCCATGGCCGCGGCCTGCGCCCCGGCCGTCAGCCCGCACAGCGCCCTGCCGATCAGCAGCCAGGCCAGGGTCGGGGCCAGCGCCATGATCACCAGATCGACGGCCAGGCCGAACACCGAGATCAGGATCACCGGCCGCCGCCCGAACCGGTCCGACAGCATGCCGATCACCGGGGCGGCCACGAACTGGGCCACCGACCAGATGGCGATCAAGACGCCGATCCAGCGCGCCGCGCCCTGGACGTCGCCGCCCAGCAGTTCCTCGACCAGCTTCGGCAGCACGGGGAAGACAATGGTGTGGGAGACCACGTCCAGGCAGATGGTCACGCCGATGAACCGCAAGCCGGCGCGCCGGCGTAGGTCGGGACGGGTTTGCACGCCCGCGGGCGGGGTCAGATCGGATGGAATGGTCATGAATGTCTCGAGCAACCGAGCCGCATGGGCGGCCGGCGGGGGAAATGGCGCAAAGCGGCAGGCCGGCGATCTCGCCAGCGTCCGTGAGCCTAGGCCCTCATCGTCTCGATCATTCCTGTCATACTGTCGGCGACCTTAAGTTGCCGTAGGCGAAACGCAAGCCTCGGTTCAGGCGGCCTCCGCCACCGCTCGCGGCGCACGCCCAACCCGCAGCGCCAGCAGGAAGGCGCCGACCAGCAGCCCGGCGGCCAGATAGATGGCCAACCCCGGCTGATGCATGATCCCCTCATGGCGGATCGACCAGGCGAAGGTCAGGCCAAAGACGATCGGCCCGATCACCGAGGCGATGCCTTGCAGGCTCTGGTTGGCGCCTTGAAGCTGCCCCTGGCCGGACGGTTCGACCCGGCGGGTCATCAGCCCCTGCAAACCGGGCTGCAGGAAGTTCATCAGCGCGAAGACCGGCACGCCGAGGAAATAGATCCAGCCGCTCGGTGCAAAGCCGTAGATCGCGAAGCCCGTCGCGCCGGCCGCCGCGCCCAGCAGCAACGCCCCGCGCTCGCCGATCTTGGCCACCACGGGACCGACCAGCAGGGTCTGGACGATGACGCCCGCCAGCCCCGTCGCCATCATGGTCAAGCCCATGAAGCCCGGCGTCCAGCCGTAGCGGTAGCCGGTGTAGAGCACGAAGATCGCCGGCAGCACCGTATGGGCCAGCTGGAACAGGAAGCCGACCGTCGCCAGCCCCAGCAGATCGGCGTGCGCGCGCAGGAAGACCAGCGAGCCGACCGGATTGGCCCGCTTCCAGTCGAACTTGGCCACTCGCTTCTCCGGCGGCAGCGATTCCGGCAGCACGAAGAAGCCGTAGAACCAGTTGATGGTGGTCAGGCCCGCGGCCACGAAGAACGGCAACCTCAGGTCGATGTCGCCGAGGAAGCCGCCCAGCGCCGGCCCGACCAGGAACCCGAACGAGAAGGCCGAGCCCATCCAGCCGAACGCCTTGGCGCGCTTATCGGGCGGCGTCACGTCGGCCACGTAGGCGTTGGCGGTGGAGAAGCTGGCCGCCGTCAGGCCGTTGATCACCCGGCCGACGAACAGCCAGGCCAGGCTGGGGGCCAGGGCCATGAACAGGAAGTCGATGGCCAGCCCCGCCAGCGATATGAGCAGGATCGGCCGGCGGCCGAACCGGTCCGACATCATGCCCAGGACCGGGCCGCAGAACAGCTGCATCACCCCCCAGACCGCGCCGAACACCACGTTCCACTCCGACGCCGCGGCCGTATCGCCGCCGGTGAACTGCTTGATCAGGTTCGGCAGCACCGGAATCATGATCCCGAACGAAACGGCGTTGATCACCGCCGCGGCGAAGATGAACCGGAAGGCGCCGGTCCATTGTCCGTCCTTGGCGGCCCCGCCCTGCGGCGCAGTTGGTCGATCGGTCATGGTCTCAGGCTCCCGATAGAATCTGCAGGCCGAGGCAGTGAACTAGCATGACCCGCCAACCGACGTTATGCCGAGGTGTCGCGATAGGATGTCAGCAGGCTTCGCCACCACTCCGCCAACCGCATCAACAGCACCTGGTCGGGGAAGCCGTGACGCGCGGCGCTGCCCGCGGGCACCTGATCGAAGCCGCGATGCTCGATGCTGACCCGCGTCTCGCCCTCTCCAACGCCCTCGAACCGAACCTCCACCTCGGTGTGAAGATCGAGGGGAAAGTTCGCCTGCCGCCAGGAGAAAACCAGCCGCGTCGGCGGCTCCCAGGCGGTGATCCTGCCGATCTCAAAGACCTTGCCGCCCGCCAGAGTTTCGGTCAGCCGACCGCCCTCCCCGGGCTCGAACGCCAGCAGCCCCGGCGCGCGCGGCGTGGTCTGGAACAGGCTGTTCGGCCGCCACCAAGCGCCGATCTCCTGCACGAAGGCGGCGAAGGCGCGCTCGGGCGCGACCTTCACCCGTAGGGCGACATAGACCTTCGAGGTCACGGCGCGCTCTCGACGTGGGCCTTGAAGGACAGCAGTTGTTCGGACCAGAGGCGTTCGCTTTCCTCCAGCCAGCGCAGGAGATGCACCATGGGTTCGGGCCTCAGGGCGTAGATGCGCACCCGCGCATCGAACTGCGGATGGGATTCCTCGACCAGACCGCTCTCACGCAGGGCGCGCAGGTGGCGGCTCATGGTCGGGGGCGAGAGCCCCAGTTCGCGCGCCAGCTCACCGGCCGGTCGCGGGCTCTTGGCCAGCAGGTCCACGACCCGGCGGCGATGGGGATCGGCCAGCGCCGCTAGGGTCGTGTCGATTTGGGCGGCTGCGGCGCTCATAGCCATCCGGTGATTTTCAGGCCGGTGATGGCCTCGGCCTCCTCGCGGCTGACCGTCTTCACATTCTGCGAGACCGTCCAGATGTGGCCTTCGAGGTCGCGGCAGCGATAGGTGCGATCCCCGTAGAACTGGGTCTCCGGCGCGGCGTCGATCACCGCGCCCGCAGCCTTGGCCCGCTCGAAGTGAGCGTCGATATCGGTCTCGATCTCGATGCTGACGGTCTGGGTGTTCTTGCCGCCGACCGATTTGGGGCTCTTGTGGTCGGCGCTCCATTCCTGGCCGATCATCACGCAGCCGTCGCCGAACGTCATCTGGGAGTGGACGAGATTGCCCTCCGCGTCCTCCAGCAGCATCGCAAGTTCGAAGCCAAAGACCTTCTCGAGCCAAGCCAGAGCGGCCTTGGGATCTTGGTAGAACAGCGCGGAACGGAAACCGGCGGCCATGGTCGTCTCTCCTCTAGGCTTCAATCTTGTGGCCGGTGGCCGCTTCCATCTCTTCGACGGAAAGCGCCTGCACGGTCTGGCCGAACGACCAGGGATGATCTTCAAGATCGCGGCAGGTGAAGACCCTGTCGCCATAGGGCTGGGTCTCCGGCTCGCGTTCGATGGCCGCGCCAGCGCTTCGCGCCCGCTCACACCTGGCGTCCAGCCCGTCATCGAGTTGGACGTGCACCGATTGGGTGGAGCGCCCGCCGAACGCGGCCGGGCTTACCGAACGCCCATCGGGCGGTCCGACCACCATGATGTAGCCGTCACCCAGCGTCAGTTCGGAATGGATCACCCCGCCGGCGCCGTCATCGACGATCAACCGGGTCTCGAAGCCGAACGCAGTCTCCAGCCAGGCGATGGCGGCCCGTGGGTCGCGATACCAGAGCAGCGGACCGATGGTCGGTAATCTTGCGCGTTCACTCATCTCAATCCTCCTTGCGCAACGAGGTCTCGATCGTCAGGCCGCTCACGGCGGCCATCTCCTCGCCGGAGACAACTCGGACGTCCTGGCTGAAGGTCCAGACATGGCCCTCGGGATCTCGGGCGCGGTAGGTCCGCGCGCCGTAGAACTGATCCTGCGGTTCCTCGGTGATCACCGCGCCGGCCGCCCTCGCCCGCTCGCAGTGAGCGTCGAGCCCCTCGGCCAGGTTCAGCCGCATGAACTGAGTGCCCGCGCCATCCAGCGACGCCGGGCTACGCATCCGCGCGCCGCCAAGTTGCGGCCCCTCCCACTCGCCGCCGATACCGATGTTGCAGTCGCGGAAGGTCATCTCGGCATGGGCGAGCTTGCCCTCGGCGTCGGTCAACAGGACCTCGGTCTCAAACCCGAAAGCGGCCTCCAGCCAATGCAGGGCGGCGATCGGATCGCGATAGAAGACGACAGGGGTGATGGCGGACTTGGACGCGCTCATGGGACTTCTCCAGGCAGGCCTCTATTTCCACAAATCTATAATAGTTTCCATTTGACGCAACTACTTTCGTCGCGGTCGCTGCTTGGCCGAGATCGATTTGACGATGGTGCGCTGGGGCTGCCTGGGATCGAGCGGCGTGCGGGCGTTGCGCAGGATCTGATCCATCAGGTCCGCGACCTCCAGGTCGTTCAGGCGCTCGGCGGCCTCAAGAACAATGTGGCGCATGCGGCTCCCCTCGCCCTTCAGCAGGCCATGGGGATCGCTCAGCCTGGGCCCGCCGACCAGGAACAGGCTGACCCAGCGAGGATAGGCGGTGATGGAGAACAGGATGTCGGCTTGCCGCTCGGTCGGGCCGTAGCCGATCGCCAGCGCATTATAGTTGTCCCAGACCAGCTCCAACGCGCCTGGCAGCCGGGCTCGCATGATGGTCCTCGCCGCCCGGATCTGCGCGGCGATCGCATCATCATATCTGGCGATGAAGCCCTCGACCTGGGCCTCGACTTCGGCGGCGTCCATGGGCGCGAGCATGCGCCCGCCGCGGGAGCCGGAAAAGCAAAAGCCCCGGACATCGCTGTCCGGGGCTCTGAAACTGCTTTGGCAGGTTAGCTTATTCGTCGCCGAACGCGCTGACCTGGACCGGACCGGAGTCCTTGCCCTTTTCCGACGGATCGCGATCGACGAGCTCGATCACGGCCAGCGGGGCGTTGTCGCCGTAGCGGAAGCCGGCCTTCAGGACGCGGATATAGCCGCCCTGACGTTCTTGGTAGCGCGGACCCAGGACGGCGAAGAGCTTGCCGACTTGAGCCACGTCACGAACTTGGCTGATGGCCTGACGACGAGCGTGCAGATCGCCGCGCTTGGCGAGCGTGATCAGTTTCTCGACGACGGGACGCAGTTCCTTCGCCTTGGGCAGGGTGGTCACGATTTGCTCGTGCTTGATCAGGCTCGCAGCCATGTTCGCGAACATCGCGGTGCGGTGAGCGGTCGTCCGACCCAGTTTGCGGTGTGCTTTACCGTGACGCATATCTTATCTCCTGGGCCGCTTGACCCGCCGGACGCTCCCGATCTTCGGGATCCGTCCTTACCTAACCAAGTCCCAGCCTGCTCCCGCCTGGGTCAAAACGAAGCGCCGGGGCCCTCCACCGCAGTTGCGGTCTCGTGGGGCCCGTGCCGCCGAAGCGGCACGGAGTCGGCGCAGAAGCGTCTTACATCTGGTCGTCGAACTTTTTCGCGAGTTCTTCGATGTTTTCCGGCGGCCAGTTCGGCACGTCCATGCCGAGGTGAAGGTTCATGCCCGCGAGCACTTCCTTGATCTCGTTCAACGACTTGCGGCCGAAGTTCGGGGTACGGAGCATCTCCGCCTCGGTCTTCTGGATCAGGTCGCCGATATAGACGATGTTGTCGTTCTTCAGGCAGTTCGCCGAACGGACCGAGAGCTCGAGCTCGTCGACCTTCTTCAGCAGCGCCGGGTTGAACGGCAGTTCCGGCTTGGCTTCGCCTTCGACCTTCTTCTTCGGCTCTTCGAAGGTGATGAAGATCTGCAGCTGGTCTTGGAGGATACGGGCGGCGAAGGCCACCGCGTCCACCGGCGAGATCGCGCCGTTGGTTTCCACTTCCATGATCAGCTTGTCGTAGTCGAGGCTCTGGCCCTGACGGGTCGGCTCGACGCGATAGGCGACGCGCTTGACCGGGGAGAACAGGCTGTCGACGGCGATGAGGCCGATCGGCGCGTCTTCCGGACGGTTCTGTTCGGCAGGGACATAACCCTTGCCGTTGTTCACCGTGAACTCCATGCGCACGGTGGCGCCGTCGTCCAGGGTGCAGAGCACGTGGTCGGGGTTCAGAATTTCAATGTCCGCCGGGACTTCGATCTGGCCGGCGGTCACGGCGCCGGGGCCAGTGGCCTTCAGCGTCATACGCTTGGGGCCTTCGGAGTGCAGACGAAGAGCCAGTTGCTTGATGTTCAGGACGATGTCGACGACGTCTTCACGAACGCCTTCAAGCGACGAGAACTCATGCACGACGCCGTCGATTTGAACGGCGGTGACAGCCGCGCCTTGCAGCGACGACAGGAGAACACGGCGGAGGCTGTTGCCCAGCGTCACACCGAAGCCGCGTTCGAGAGGTTCGGCTACCAGACGCGCCTTGCGGTTCGCGTCAGTTCCGGTCTCGATCAGCGGCTTCTCGGGACGGATGAGCTCGTTCCAGTTTCTTTCGATCACGTAGAGATGTCCCTCGAAACGCAGGATCGCCGGACGCGAAATCGCGGTCCGGCGCGTGGGGAGTGCGGTACTTCGGTACTTAGACGCGCCGACGCTTGGGCGGCCGGCAACCGTTATGCGGAATGGGGGTCACGTCGCGGATGGTGGTGATGGTCATGCCGACGGATTGAAGAGCGCGGAGCGCCGATTCACGCCCCGAACCCGGACCCGACACGTTCACTTCCAACGTCTTCACACCGTGCTCGGCCGCCTTCTTGCCGGCGTCCTCGGCCGCCATCTGGGCGGCGTAGGGCGTCGACTTCCGGGAGCCCTTGAACCCCATCATGCCGGCCGACGACCAGGAAATCGTGTTCCCTTGCGCGTCCGTGATGGTGATCATGGTGTTGTTGAACGAGGCGTTCACGTGCGCCACGCCCGAGGTGATGTTCTTACGTTCGCGACGTTTAACGCGCGCCGGTTCCTTGGCCATCGCTAAGCTCTCTTACTTCTTCTTGCCGGCGATCGGCTTAGCCGGACCCTTGCGGGTGCGGGCGTTGGTGTGGGTGCGCTGGCCGCGGACCGGGAGGCCCTTACGGTGACGAAGGCCGCGATAGCAGGCCAGGTCCATGAGGCGCTTGATGTTGACCGCAGTCTCGCGACGCAGATCGCCCTCGACGGTATAGTCGCGGTCGATGGCTTCACGGATCTGAAGGATCTCAGCGTCGCTCAGCTGATTGACGCGACGAGCGTCTTCAATGCCAACCGTGCTGACGATCTGCTTGGCTTTCGCCTGGCCGATGCCATGGATGTACTGAAGCGCGATCACGACGCGCTTGTTAGTCGGAATGTTGACGCCAGCAATACGGGCCACGCGTAGAATCTCCTAGTCACGCAGAGAAGCGCGAACGGCGCCCCGGCCCAGAGTCCCAAGTGGGAAGGCCGGCACGTCCTTCGCGCCCTTTCGCGGAAGCGCACCGTTATAGGGAACGTTGCGTTTCCGTCAATGGAGCAATCGCAGGAATTTGAACCTTTTAGGGGTTTCCTGCGACTGCGAGGGCGGGTTGCCTACCGGCGGGGGGCTTCTAGAGCCCCGTCAATGCCGGTGGACACTTCTTCGATCGTGCCCATGCCATCTACTTCAACCAGTTTCTTCTGGCTCTCATAGTAGGGCAGCAGCGGCGCGGTCTGATCGTTGTAGGCCGAGAGCCTCACCTTGAAGCTCTCGGGATTGTCGTCGGGACGGCCCGATTCGGCGAACCGACCGGCGACCCGCTTGAGGAGCTGCTCGTCGTCCACCTTCAGGCGGACCACTAGATCGATTCGCGATCCGCGCTGCTCGAGCATTGAATCCAAAGCCTTGGCCTGGGCCAGGGTCCTGGGGAAACCGTCGAAGATAGCTCCGCCAGCGGCCTCGGCCTCCGGCAAGCGCTCTTCGATAAGCGCGATAACGATCTCGTCGGTGACCAGCTCACCGCGCTGCATGACGCCCTCGACACGCTTGCCGAGCTCGGAGCCCGAAGCGATCGCGGCGCGCAGCATGTCTCCGGTGGAGAGCTGGACCATCTTGCGGTTCTCGACCAAACGCTTGGCCTGAGTGCCCTTCCCCGCCGCCGGCGGGCCGAACAGGATCAAATTCATTTTTAGTATCCCCTCCCCGGTCATCCCCAATGACCGGCCTAAATCGACGCCCCTAGCGCGCGCGTCCGCCGCGCAGCTTGGATTTCTTGATCAGGCCCTCGTACTGGTGGGCCAGGAGATGCGACTGGATCTGGGTCACAGTATCCATGGTCACACTCACCACGATCAGGATCGAGGTGCCGCCCAGATAGAACGGCGCCTTGAAGTAGCCGATCAGCATCTCGGGCATGAGGCAGACCAGGGTGATGTACGCCGCACCGATCACCGTCAGACGGGTCAGCACGTAGTCCAGATACTCCGCGGTGCGCTTGCCCGGACGGATGCCTGGCAGGAACCCGCCGTACTTGCGCAGGTTCTCCGCGGTGTCGTCCGGATTGAACACGACCGAGGTGTAGAAGAAGCAGAAGAAGATGATCAGCGCGGCGTAGAGCACCATGAAGGCCGGCTGGCCGTGCTGAAGCAGGCCCACCGTTCCAGGCAGCCATTGCGCCCACGGCGGAAGATTAGCCGTCGCTAGGAAGCCCATGGCCGTGGTCGGCAGCAGCAGCAGCGACGAGGCGAAGATCGGCGGAATGACGCCCGCGGTGTTGATCTTCAGCGGCAGGAACGAGGTGTCCCCGCCGAACATGCGATTGCCTTGCTGGCGCTTCGGATACTGCACCAGCAGACGGCGCTGCGAGCGTTCCATGAAGACGATGGCGAAGACCACGGCGATGGCCAGGGCGATGATCGCGAACATCGCGAAGCCCGACAGCGAACCGGTCCGGGTCATGGTGAACATCTGCCAGATGCCGCGCGGCAGAACCGCGACGATACCGGCGAAGATGATCAGCGAGACGCCGTTGCCGACACCACGGCTGGTAATCTGCTCACCCAGCCACATCAGCAGCAGCGTGCCGCCGGTCAGAGTCACGACCGTCGAGGCCAGGAAGAAGATCCCGGGGTCCAGCACCAGGCCGGGGCTGGCTTGCAGTCCGGTGGCGATGGCGAACGATTGGAACAGCGCCAGAATGACCGTCAGGTAGCGGGTGTATTGGTTGAGGGTCTTGCGGCCCGCCTCCCCGCCTTCCTTCCGCAGTTTCTCCCAGGGCGGATAGACCGTCCCCAGCAGCTGCACGATGATCGACGCTGAGATGTAGGGCATCACGTTCAGCGAGAAGATCGCCATCCGTTGGACAGCGCCCCCGGAGAACATGTTGAACATGCCCAGGATCCCCTGCGCCTGGCCTTCAAAGGCTTGGGCGAAGGCTTGCGGGTCGATGCCGGGGATCGGGATATAGGTCCCGAGCCGATAGGCGATCAGCGCAAGGAGCGTGAACCCGATGCGCTTGTGCAGCTCCGTCGCCTTTTGAAAGGCGCCGAAGTTCATGTTTGCGGCGAGCTGTTCAGCGGCCGAAGCCATTTAGAACCCCAGACTGTAAGACCGGTCACACATAGGGTGTCCGCCTTGCGCTGTCATCCGGTCCCTCCGCCGCTTTCCCCGACCAGGTCGGGGTTCCATCAGGAATGCGGGCGGTCGCTGACCTCGAGGAACCGGATGGTCAGCTAATTCCCGGCTTGCGCCGGGACGGGCGTATTACTCAGCAGCTTCAGCGACGACCGGCGCGGTCGTCGTGATCTTGCCGCCGGCCTTCTCGACAGCGGCCTTGGCCGCGGCCGAAGCCGAATAGACAGTGATGTCGATCTTGGTGGTCAGTTCGCCCTTGGCGAGCAGACGCACGCCGTCGCGTTCACGACGCAGGACGCCGGCCGCGACCAGAACCTTGCCGTCGATCGGCTTCTTGGCGTCGAGCTTGCCGGCGGCGATCGCCTGCTCAAGACGCCACAGGTTCACCTCGGCGAATTCCTTGGCGAAGGGATTGTTGAAGCCGCGCTTCGGCATACGCATGTGCAGCGGCATCTGGCCGCCTTCGAAACCGTTGATGGCCACGCCAGAACGGGCCTTCTGACCCTTGACGCCGCGGCCGCCGGTCTTGCCCTTGCCCGAACCCGGGCCACGGCCGACGCGCATGCGGTTCTTCGTGGAACCGGGAGCCGGAGCGAGTTCATTAAGCTTGGTCATGGTGCCTCTCCTTGGAGATCTGTCGCCGGAGCGCTGGCTCCGACTCGGCTGAAATTGAAACTTGGTCGCCGAAACGACCGAAGAGGCGACGCTTTTGGCGCCGCCTCTCCTAAACGTCCAGTCGAAAAGGCTTAGCCTTCGACGACTTCGAGCAGGTGCTTGACCTTGTCGATCATCCCGCGAACCGACGGGGTGTCTTCAAGGGTCGAAACGCGGCCCATCTTGTTCAGACCCAGACCGGCGAGCGTAGAACGCTGGTCCTTGGTGCGTCGGATGGGGCTACCCGTTTGGCGAACAGTCACCGTAGCCATAGATCACTCTCCGTCAGCAGCGGCCGCGGCGGCGCCATCGGCCTTACGGCCCAGGACGTCGGCGACCTTCTTGCCGCGCTTGGCGGCGACTTGACGCGGCGAAGACTGAGCCTTCAGCGCCTCAAAGGTCGCCCGCACCATGTTGTAGGGGTTCGACGAGCCGACCGACTTGCCCACGACGTCTTGAACGCCGAGGGTTTCGAGGACCGCACGCATCGGACCGCCGGCGATGACGCCGGTGCCGGGAGGCGCCGAGCGAACCATCACCTTGCCAGCGCCCCAACGGCCATTGCCGTCGTGGTGCAGGGTGCGGCTCTCACGGAGCGGCACGCGGATCATGGTCTTCTTGGCTTCTTCCGTCGCCTTGCGGATGGCTTCAGGCACTTCACGCGCCTTGCCATGACCGAAGCCGACGCGGCCCTTTTGGTCACCGACCACCATGAGAGCGGCGAACGAGAAACGACGTCCACCCTTCACGGTCGCGGCGACGCGGTTGATGTGCACCAGCTTCTCGACGATGTCGGAATCGGCGCGCTCTTCGGCTTGGTTGCCGCGGTTGCGGTCCCGGCGATTGTCGCCGCCACCGCCACGTTGTTCGTTTCCACGAGCCATCAGCGTACCCCTAGAAGTTCAGGCCGGCTTCGCGCGCGGCGTCGGCCAGCGCTTTCACGCGACCGTGATAGATGTAGCCGCCACGGTCGAAGACGACGTCTTTGACGCCCTTCTCGATCGCACGTTGAGCGACCAGGGCGCCAACGCGAGCGGCGGCGTCCTTGTCCGAGCCCTTGGCGGCCTTTTCGCCCTCTTCGAGGGTGGAAGCGGCCGCGAGGGTCACGCCGCGTTCATCATCGATGACCTGAGCGTAAATGTTCTTCGACGAGCGGAAGACCGACAGACGCGGCCGACCATTCGCCACCGACCGCAGGCGGATGCGCGTGCGCTCAGCGCGGCGCTTGGCGGTGTCACGGGGTTTAAGAGCCATGGCCTACTTCTTCTTGCCTTCCTTGCGGCGAACCTTTTCGCCGGCATAGCGAACGCCCTTGCCCTTATAGGGCTCCGGCGGACGCAGGCGACGGATCTGCGAGGCGATCTCGCCGATCACCTGCTTATCGATGCCTGAGATCTTGATCTCGGTCTGCTTCGGCACCGTGAAGGTGACACCGGCCGGAGCCGGCACATCCACGTCATGGCTGAAGCCCAGCTGCATGGAGAGCGCATTGCCCTTCATCGCCGCGCGATAACCAACGCCGACCAGTTCGAGGGTCTTCTCAAAGCCGGAGGTGACACCTTCGACCATGTTCGCGACCAGCGTACGCGACAGGCCCCACATGGCTTGCGCCCGGGTGCTGTCGACACGCTTCGTCAGGAGGAGCTCAGCGCCCTCCTGCTTGACTTCGATCTCTTCGGCCACGGTCCAAGCGAGTTGCCCCTTGGGGCCCTTCACCGTGACCGTTTGGCCTTCGATCGTCACCGTCACACCCGAAGGGACGGCGACTGCCTTCTTTCCGATCCGCGACATCTTAGTAGACCCGCAAGAGGACTTCGCCGCCCACGTTCGCGTCACGCGCGGCCGTGTCCGACATGACGCCCTTCGGCGTCGACAGGATCGAGATCCCCAGGCCGTTCTTAATCGGCTTCAGGTCCTTGATCGACGAATAGACGCGACGGCCTGGCTTCGACACGCGGCGGATCTCAACGATCACCGGTTGGTTGTCGAAGTACTTCAGCTCGATCTCGAATTCCGGGAAAGCGCCCGGCTTCTGAACGAGTTGATAACCGCGGATGTAGCCTTCCTCGGCGAGCACATCGAGGACGCGCGCGCGCATCTTCGAGGCCGGCGTGGAAACCTTCGAACGGCCACGGGTGGCGGCGTTCTTGATGCGGGCGATCATATCGCCAACGGGGTCGTTCACCATGAGACCCTCCTCACCAGCTCGACTTGACGAGGCCAGGAATCTGGCCACTGGAACCCAGGTCGCGCAAGGCGATCCGGCTCATCCTAAGCTTCCGATAGTACGCGCGCGGACGGCCCGTGACTTCGCACCGGTTACGGATGCGGGTCTTGGACGAGTTGCGCGGCAGCTCGGCGAGCTTCAGCCGGGCTTCGAAGCGTTCTTCGAGCGGCAGGCTCTCATCGTTGGCGATCGCCTTGAGTTCTTCACGCTTGCCGGCGAATTGCTTCACCAGCTTGCGGACCATCTCATTACGATTGACGGCGCTTTTCTTGGCCATTTTCTCTTTCCTTCCCGCCGCTTACGCTTGAACGAACGGGAACTGGAATTCCTTGAGAAGCGCGCGCGCTTCGTCGTCGGTCTTCGCAGTCGTGGCGACGATGATGTCCATGCCCCACATTTGATCGATTTGGTCGTAGTTGATCTCCGGGAACACGATGTGCTCCTTCAGACCCATGGCGTAGTTGCCGCGACCGTCGAACGAGGTGGGCTTCAGGCCCCGGAAGTCCTTCACGCGCGGAAGCGCGATCGTGATCAAACGGTCCAGGAACTCGTACATGCGGTCCGCACGAAGGGTGACCTTCGCGCCGACAACCATGCCTTCGCGCAGCTTGAAGCCGGCGATGGAGTTACGAGCCTTGGTCGGCTGCGGCTTCTGACCGGCGATCTTCGCCAGGTCGGCGATCGCCGAGTTGACCTTCTTGGAGTCCGAGACGGCTTCACCGATACCCATGTTCAGGACGATCTTGTCCAGCTTGGGGATCTGCATCTCGTTCGTGTAACCGAACTGTTCCTTCATCGCGGCGCGGATGCGCGCGCGATACTCGGACTTCAGCCGCGGTTCGTAAGCTTGCTCAGCCATTGATCACCTCACCGGTCGTCTTGGCGACGCGGACCTTCTTGTCGCCTTCGACCCGGAAGCCGACGCGGGTCGGCTTGCCCTTGGAGTCGACGATCGCCACGTTCGAAATGTGGAGCGCCGCTTCCTTGCTCTTGATGCCGCCCTGCGGGTCAGACTGGGTCGGGCGGGTGTGACGCTGAACCAGGTTCAGGCCTTCCACGACGACGCGGTCTTCCTTGGGCAGAACCTTCAGGACAGCGCCTTGACGGCCCTTGTCCTTGCCGGTCAGGACCTGAACGCGGTCCCCTTTTTTGATCTTCGCGGCCATCACAGCACCTCTGGCGCGAGCGAAATGATCTTCATGTGGTTCTTGGCGCGCAGTTCACGAGGAACCGGGCCGAAGATCCGCGTGCCGATCGGCTCGGATTGCTTGTTCACGATCACGGCGGCGTTCTTGTCGAACCGGATCACCGACCCGTCCTTACGCTTGATCGCCGAAGAGGTGCGCACCACGATAGCCTGGAGCACGTCACCCTTCTTCACCCGACCGCGCGGGATCGCTTCCTTCACGGAGACGACGATCTTGTCGCCTACGCCAGCGTACCGACGGCCTGCGCCGCCGAGCACCTTGATGCACATCACACGACGGGCGCCGGAGTTGTCGGCGACCTCGAGGTTAGTCTGCATCTGAATCATTGGATGAGACTTTCTTTAAGAGGCTTGTTGGGCGCCGCCCTTAGGCAGCACTTCCCAGGTCTTGGTTTTCGACTTCGGCGCACACTCGATGATACGAGCAATTTCACCGGCCTTGTAGACGTTGGCCTCGTCATGGGCGTGGTACTTCTTCGACCGACGAACGGTCTTCTTCAGCACCGGATGCAGGAAGGTACGCTCGACCTTCACAACGATCGTCTTGTCACCCTTGTCGGAGACGACGACGCCTTCGAGAATTCGCTTGGGCATATTCGTAGTCTCCTTAGGCCGCGGTCTGCTTGGAGCGCAGGACGGTCTTGATCCGCGCGATGTCCTTACGGACTTCGTCGACGCGGTGGGTCTTCTCGACCTGACCCGTTGCAGCCTGGAAGCGCAGGTTGAACTGCTCTTTTTTCAGGTTCAGCAGGCTTTCGCCGAGTTGGTCGGGCGTCATACCCCGGATATCGTCGATCTTCATCACGCGGCCTCCGCCACAGCGGCTTCGATGCGAGTGACGATGCGGGTCTTCACCGGAAGCTTAGCCGCGCCGAGGCGCAGAGCTTCACGGGCCACATCGTCCGGCACGCCGTCGATTTCAAACATGATACGGCCCGGGTGAACGCGCGCGGCCCAGTACTCGACCGCGCCCTTGCCCTTACCCATCCGCACTTCGGCCGGCTTGTCGGTGACCGGCACATCCGGGAAGATCCGGATCCACACGCGACCTTGGCGCTTCATCTGGCGAGTGATCGCCCGACGAGCCGCTTCGATCTGACGCGCGGTGATGCGTTCCGGTTCAACGGACTTCAGACCATAGGAGCCAAAGTTCAGCGAGAAGCCGCCTTTGGCCGTTCCGTGGATCTTGCCCTTGAACTGCTTACGGTACTTGGTTTTCTTCGGAGACAGCATGGCTCTACCTTAGGCTCCAGCTTGCTCACGACGGTCACGACGCGGGCCACGGTCGGGACGATCGCCCGAACGTCCGCCACCTTCGCCGGCCGGGCCGGATTCAGTGGCCAGGCGCTTGTCGAGAGCCATCGGATCGTGATCCAGGACCTCGCCTTTGAAGACCCACACCTTCACGCCGATAATGCCGTAGGTGGTGGAGGCTTCAGTGACCCCGTAATCGATGTCGGCGCGCAGGGTGTGACGCGGCACGCGGCCTTCGTGGTACGATTCCGTACGCGCGATTTCCGCACCGCCGAGACGACCGGCGACTTCGATCCGCATGCCCTTCGCACCCAGACGCATGGCGCTTTGCAGCGACCGCTTCATGGCGCGACGGAAGGCGACGCGGCGCTCGAGCTGTTGGGCGATGTTCTCGGCCACCAGCTGGGCGTCGGTCTCCGGCTTACGGATTTCGACGATGTTCAGGTGAACCTCGCCTTCCGTGATCGAAGCAACGTCCTTGCGCAGCTTATCAATGTCCGCACCCTTCTTGCCGATGATCACGCCAGGGCGCGCGGCATAGATGGTGATGCGGCACTTCTTGTGCGGACGTTCAATGATGATCCGCGAAACGCCAGCTTGATACAGGCGCTTCTTCAGCTGCTTGCGGATCTTGATATCCTCATGCAGGAGCCGGCCGTAATCCGCCTTTTTGGCGAACCAGCGCGAATCCCACGTGCGGTTGATGCCGAGGCGAAGCCCGACCGGATTGACTTTTTGACCCATCAGGCGGCCTCACCCAATTCGCGGACCACGATGGTGATCTCGCTGAACGGCTTTTCGATACGCGAAGCACGACCGCGAGCGCGGGCGGCGAAGCGCTTCATCACCAGGTTCTTGCCCACGAAGGCCTCGGCGACAACCAGGTTGTCGATGTCGAGGTTGTGGTTGTTCTCGGCGTTCGAGATCGCCGAGTAGAGCGCCTTACGGACATCGCGAGCGATGCGCTTGTGGCTGAACTCCAGCTCGTTCAGGGCCCGTTGGACCTTGAGGCCGCGGATCGACTGAGCGACGAGGTTCAGCTTGCGCGGGCTGGTGCGCAGGGTCGTGATCTTGGCCATGGCCTCGATCCCCGACAGGCGGCGTGCTTTAGCTTGCTTAGCCATGGCTACTTCCTCTTCGCCTTCTTATCGGCGGCGTGACCGGGGAAGTACCGGGTCGGGGCGAACTCACCGAGCTTCATCCCGACCATGTCTTCGCTGACCAGCACGGGAACGTGCTTTTGGCCATTGTGAACGCCGAAGGTCAGGCCGACGAACTGCGGCATGATCGTCGAACGACGCGACCAGGTCTTGATCACATCCTTGCGGCCGGAACCTTGAGCGGTCTCAGCCTTCTTAAGGAGGTATCCGTCAACAAACGGACCTTTCCAAACGGAACGGGTCATGGCTTACCGAGCCTTCCGAGCGTGGCGCGAACGGATGATGTACTTATCCGTCGCCTTGTTAGTGCGGGTCTTCGAGCCCTTGGTCGGCTTGCCCCACGGGGTGACCGGGTGGCGACCACCAGAGGTGCGGCCTTCGCCGCCGCCGTGCGGGTGATCGACCGGGTTCATGACGACGCCGCGGACGTGCGGGCGGAAGCCCATGTGACGAACGCGACCAGCCTTACCCAGAACCTGGTTCATATGGTCCTGGTTGGACACCGCGCCGACCGTAGCCATGCAGGTGTCCTGGACCATACGCAGTTCGCCCGAGTTCAGGCGGATCTGGGCGTAGCCGGCGTCACGACCAACCAGCTGGGCGTAGGCGCCAGCCGAACGGGCGATCTGACCGCCCTTGAGGGGCTTCAGCTCGACGTTGTGGATGATCGTGCCGATCGGCATGCCGCGCAGCGGCATGGCGTTACCCGGCTTCACGTCGGCCTTTTCGGCGGCGATGACAGAGTCACCGGCCTTGAGGCGTTGCGGGGCCAGGATATAGGCCAGTTCACCGTCTTCATACTTGATGAGCGCGATGAACGCCGTGCGGTTCGGGTCGTACTCGAGACGCTGAACCGTGGCCGGCATGTCGAACTTACGACGCTTGAAGTCGACCTTCCGGTACAGGCGCTTGGCGCCGCCGCCGCGGAAGCGGACGGCGATACGGCCATTGCCGCCACGACCACCCGACTTCGTCAGACCCTCGACGAGGGACTTTTCGGGGCGGCCCTTGTGGAGCTCGGAACGATCGATCAGGACGAGGCTACGACGGCCCGGCGAGGTCGGATTATAATGCTTCAAGGCCATCGGACTAGAGCCCCGTGGTGATGTCGATGGACTGGCCTTCGGCCAGGGTCACGACAGCTTTCTTGACGTCGGAACGACGACCAGGACGGCCGCGGAAACGCTTGGTCTTGCCCTTGACGACCAAGGTGTTGACCTTGGTGACATTGACTTTGAACAGCGCTTCGACAGCGGCGGCGATTTCGTCCTTGGTCGCGTCATTGGCGACCCGGAAGACCACCTTGTTCTGCTCGGAGAGCAGAGTGGCCTTCTCGGTGATCACCGGCGACAGGATTGCGTCGTAGTGGCGGGCGACTGGGTCGGCCATTACGCGGCTTCCTTCTCAGCATAGCGCGCGTTGATCGCTTCAACCGCGTCCTTGGTCAGGACGAGGGTGTGGCGACGCAGCACGTCATAGACGTTCAGGCCGGCGTTCGGCAGCACGTCCACGTTCGGGATGTTGCGGGCGGCGAGCTTGAAGTTCGCGTCGACTTCGGCGCCGGCGATGACCAGCACGTTCTTCAGACCGATCTTCTCGAGGCTGGCGCGCAGGCCGGCCGTCTTGGGATCGGCGAGAATGACGCTATCCATGATGACCAGCGAGCCGGACTTAACCTTGGAGGACAGCGCATGGCGCAAGGCCAGGGCGCGGAACTTCTTGGTCAGGTCGAAGGCGTGGCTGCGGACGACAGGGCCGTGAGCCTTGGCGCCGCCGACGAACTGAGCCGCACGGCGCGAGCCGTGACGAGCGCCGCCGGTGCCCTTTTGCTTGTACATCTTCTTGCCCGTACGAGAGACCTCGTTGCGGACTTGAATTTTGTGGTTGCCCGAGCGGCGCTTGGCGAGTTGCCAAGTAACCACACGCTGCAGGATGTCCCCACGGATGTCTTCGATACCGAAGATGGCGTCGGACAGTTCAATCGAACCGCCCTTCCCGCCGTCGAGCTTGATGACGTCGAGTTTCATTACTGTGCTTCGCCCCCAGCTTCAGGCGCTTCAGCCGGAGCTTCTTCCACCGCCGGAGCCTCAACGACCGGAGCCGCTTGGCCAGCCTTGCGGAAGCTGCCCGGGACGGGAGCTTCTGCCGGACGCGCCGACTTCACCGCGTCGCGGATCTTCACGTAGGAACCTTCGGTGCCGGGCACGGAGCCCCGCACGAGGATCAGGCCACGTTCAACGTCGACCTTCCAGACCGTGACGTTCAGGGTGGTGACGGTTTCCTGACCAAGGTGGCCAGCCATCTTCTTACCCTTGAAGGTCTTGCCCGGATCCTGACGCTGACCGGTCGAACCGTGGGCCCGGTGAGAGACGGACACACCGTGGGTGGCCCGCATACCGCCGAAGTTCCAACGCTTCATGGCGCCGGCGAAGCCCTTACCGACCGTGCTCCCCGTCACATCGACCTTTTGGCCGGCGACGAAGTGGTCGGCGACGAGCTCAGCGCCCACGTCGATCAGGTTATCCTCGGTCACGCGGAACTCTGCGAGTTCGTGCTTGGGCTCGACTTCCGCCTTAGCGAAATGGCCACGCATGCCCTTGGAGGTGTTTTTGGCTTTCTTGGCGCCGGCTCCGAGTTGGAGAGCGACATAGCCGTCCTTGTCCTGGGTACGATGAGCCGTGACCTGGCAGCCTTCAAGGCTGAGCACGGTCACCGGCACATGGCTGCCAGCTTCATCGAAGAAGCGCGCCATACCCAGTTTCTTGGCGATCACGCCGGTACGCATCGACCGATCCCCTCTTAAAGCTTGATCTCGACGTCCACGCCGGCGGACAGGTCGAGCTTCATGAGCGCGTCCACGGTCTGCGGGGTGGGGTCGACGATATCGAGCACGCGCTTATGCGTGCGGATTTCGAACTGCTCGCGCGACTTCTTGTCGATGTGCGGCGAACGGTTGACGGTGAATTTTTCGATGTGCGTCGGCAGGGGGATAGGCCCCCGGACGGTCGCGCCGGTGCGCTTAGCCGTATTGACGATCTCGCGTGTGGAATGGTCCAGCACGCGGTGATCGAAGGCTTTGAGCCGGATGCGGATGTTCTGACGATCCATATCGCTCTTTAGTTTCCCCTACAGACGACGAACGTCCGCGTGACATTGACCATTTCAAAGACCAACCCGAGCACCTCATAGGAGATGCGCGTACGCGTAAGTCCGCAAAAACGAGATGAGCCCGCACGAACTGCTCGTGTGGGCCCTGCCCTGAACTTCCGATTTACACCGGAACCCAGGCCGTTCTGCGGACCGCGTCTGTGCTTCAAAACGCTTCGAAGCACACAGCCGGTCCAACAGGAGGCGGGTCTATACGTCTGCGACTCGCTCCCGTCAAGGGTGGGAGGGGCCCAAGAGCCCGTTCGCGGACATTTCCCCGCGATATCCCGCCGCGGGCGGCGCTCGCCGCGCGTTTTAGCCGATTGTGACCCCGCCGGAGCCGACAATGGTCTTGGAGACCGCGCCTTTCACTTCCTTGGCGCGGACGTCGCCCGAGCCCGCGATTCGAGCCTTCAGCGACTGCGCCGTGCCGCCGAAGTCGACGCTGCCCGATCCGGCCACCATCACAGTCATGGCGTCGACCGCCCCGCCGGCGACCTTTACATCGCCCGAGCCGGCGGCGTTGACCTCCAGGGGCCCCTTCACCGAGGCGGTCCAGACATCCCCGGACCCCGCCATCTTGATCTCCAGCGGGCCGTTGATCGCCTTGGTCTTGATGTCGCCGGAGCCGGCCGCTCGGATGCTGGCCTGGCCGGCCGAGCCGACCATCGCATCGCCGGAACCGGCCTGGTTCAACTTGAGCAGCCCGGCCACGTTGGCCACCGTCCAGTCGCCGCAGCCGGCGTTGGACAGCTCCAGGCTGGCGGACTTGCCGACCACCCCATAGACCGCGCCACCGGCCTGGACGTTCGCATCACGCGGCGTGCGGATCACGATCTGGGGCATCTGCGCATAGCCGACATCCCCTACCCCGCTCACCTGGACGCGGGCCTTGGCGCCGCCGCCATGGCAGCTGCGGATCTTGCGATCGAGGCCGCCGTCGATGGTCACCTTCGCGCCCGCTGTACGCACCTGCAGCGGCAATTTCCCGTTGGTGGTCAGGATCTCCACCTTGATGTCGCTACGGGCCTCAGGGATCACCGTGACGCGCGCGACGGCGTCCTTGATCTCGACCTGGGGCGCGGCCGCCTGGGCCGCGCCGGCCGACAGGAGCACGCCGAAGCCTGCGATAATCATCGGAAGACGCATGGGTCCCCTCCGTTCTGTTGCACAACCCTGAGCAGACGGTAGGCCGCGCCCTCCGGAGGGTCAGCTTAATTCGAGGTCATGACCTCGACGTCATCTCCCGGGGGGCGTTTTCCCAAACAAAAAGGCCGCCGGATTGCTCCGGCGGCCTGATCGTTAGATGGGTGTCAGATCGACTATTCGACGATCTTGGAGACGACGCCGGCGCCGACGGTGCGGCCGCCTTCACGAATGGCGAAGCGCAGGCCTTGGTCCATGGCGATCGGGGTGATCAGCTCGACGTCCAGCTCGGCGTTGTCGCCCGGCATGATCATTTCCACGCCTTCGCGCAGGCGGATGATGCCGGTCACGTCGGTGGTGCGGAAGTAGAACTGCGGACGATAGTTGGTGAAGAACGGGGTGTGACGACCGCCCTCTTCCTTCGTCAGGATATAGGCTTCAGCCGTGAACTTGGTGTGCGGCGTGATCGAGCCCGGCTTGCAGAGAACCTGGCCGCGCTCGACGTCTTCACGCTTGGTGCCGCGCAGCAGCACGCCCACGTTGTCGCCGGCTTGACCTTGGTCCAGCAGCTTGCGGAACATTTCGACGCCGGTGCAGATCGTCTTCTGAACCGGACGGATGCCGACGATTTCGACTTCTTCGCCGACCTTCACGATGCCCTTTTCGATCCGGCCGGTCACAACCGTGCCGCGGCCCGAGATCGAGAACACGTCTTCAACCGGCATCAGGAACGGCAGGTCGACCGGACGCTCCGGCTGCGGGATGTAGGCGTCAACCGTGGTCATCAGCTCCAGGATCGACTGCTCGCCGATGATCGGGTCGCCGCCGTCCAGGGCCACCTTGGCCGAACCCTTGGTGATCGGGATGTCGTCGCCCGGGAACTGGTAGCTCGACAGAAGTTCGCGAACTTCCATCTCGACCAGCTCGAGCAGCTCGACGTCGTCGACCAGGTCGACCTTGTTCATGTAGACGACCAGAGCGGGCACGCCGACCTGACGGGCCAGCAGGATGTGCTCGCGGGTCTGCGGCATCGGGCCGTCAGCGGCCGAAACCACCAGGATCGCGCCGTCCATCTGCGCCGCGCCCGTGATCATGTTCTTCACGTAGTCGGCGTGGCCGGGGCAGTCGACGTGCGCGTAGTGACGGTTCGCCGTCTCATATTCCACGTGCGCCGTGTTGATCGTGATCCCGCGGGCCTTCTCTTCCGGAGCCGCATCGATGTCCGCATAGGCCATCGACTTGGCGCCGCCGCTCTTCGCCAACGTGTAGGTGATCGCAGCCGTCAACGTCGTCTTGCCATGGTCAACGTGACCAATCGTGCCGATGTTGCAATGCGGCTTATTGCGTTCGAACTTTTC
>ERZ1292637.378-Hain-H14-01um-R3-378-length-28364-cov-6_pt1 | contig 28364 bp, 46 predicted proteins | sample MGYA00564405_ERZ1292637 | MGnify/ENA primary metagenome ERZ1292637 (study PRJEB36523, sample SAMEA6512645) | groundwater metagenome | collected 2019-01-09 | study: AquaDiva: Metagenomics assemblies of 32 groundwater samples | reverse complement strand
GTCCCGCCACACCACACGCTGGCCCTCGATCGTCACATCTTCCTTCGCGACAGACGCCATCGTCAACCAGTGCGGAGGATTGACCAGGTCTTTGATTTTCACGGCGCATACCTCCACGTCCCAACAAATCCGAGCAGGGCGCGGGAGTCCAGGCAAAGCTGGCAGAGACACGGCGGATTCATGAGTGGTTCATGAGTCGCGAGGTAGGCGATGATGACGTCCCGCATCTCCGGCGCCTTGGCGATGAGGCGGGCGTTCGCAGAGGCCTCATCCGTGATCCGCGTTGATTGGTCAAATTCCCCGTGAGGCGTTCCATTGACGCGGGCAATTCGTTGCCCAGGGCGCCCGCAAATTGAGAGGAACGTTGAATAGTCTGCGACGACATTCCACGGTCCTGGTGTGTGCTGGTTCATACCTCAGGCTCCTTTTCTGGCGCGAGCCGGGCGCGGGCCGCCTCGTCCGATCCCTCCTCGAATCCTTCGGCCAATGCGATGGCTCGGTCGTCCTTCATCATCATTCACTCGTCCTCCTCTCTCTGTGTCACAAATGACCAGGCGGGTTTGGGGAGTATCGTCAACACGAGGGTTTCAAGATCCGCTTTCACGAATCCGATGATGTCTAGAACCGGGACGATCGTGCCCCGGTCGCGTTGATAGATCGTGATGTTCAGACCCCCATCTTTTCGGGCCGGCCCTCCCCTGAGCCGCGTTCGTCGCCCGTCGATCTCAACCTCAACCCAGAAATTTCTGACGGTGCGTGGCATCGCTCATTCCCCCTTTTCGGCGTTGATCTCGTCTTGCGCTGCCCTCAGGTAGGACTGCCACGCACTTGGACGGTCTTCGGGGTTCGCCCGAACCCCATAGTCCCGCCGAAACCGATCGAGCGCGATGATCTGGGCGTTCAATCCGCGAAGGACAGAGAGATCATGCATTTGCATTCTCCTTTTGGCGAGTCGGCGAGATCACAGGCATTCTCCCCGGCCGAGGACCACGTGAAAGATGGCCTCCTGGCTGAAATACCCTTTGAGGTACTCACTCAGCCATCGGATCTCCCGTGTTGTCCCTGTCGTGATGCACAGCGTCGTCTCTTCGGTGGCCCCCTTCCAGAGGCCGCAGGCGGGGAGGACGGTGGCCCCTGAGACTTTCCCGCGCACGGCCCGGAGGACCTGGCTCGGGGTACTCTGTCCGATCATCAGCAGATGGACGCGCGCGCGCGTGTTCTCAGTCGGGCTCCTCGTCGGCCGTCTCGGAGTCTTTTTCGCACCGAGCTTAGTGGTAGTGGTTTTCACCGTCCCTCACCTCCTCGTGCCCCAAGATCCTGGTCGGTCGTCGCTCGCACCATCCGGTCATGGCTTTCTACGGGACAGTTGGGAGCCGTACACCATCCGCGATAACAGAGCAGCTCAACTAAGTGTGCCATGCGTGTATCCTCCTTCTTCCCGGTAAACGGATTGGTAGGGTGGACTGGTGGACTAGGTGATTCACTCGCCAATCCACTAGTGTACCCGCCATGCCGTTTACAACGGGGATCTCCTGCAACTGCCTGTCTGGTACACTGTACGTCTGTCCTGTCCTTCCTCATGACGATCTTGCACTGCACCCAGGTCGATGTAGAGCTGGGTTTTTCGTGGCTTGCCATGTTGGTCTCGTTTGCCATACCCCAAGACTACCACGCTTCCAGGTTTGTCAAGCGGGAAATCGTACGTCAACCCTCGTTCGGTGTTGTCCCGACCAGACAATCGTTGGCACAGTCCTTGCAGACTTGTCTGTTGCCACCATCGACTAGAAAGTGGGGAAAGAATGCTTTGGCATAGCTGTGTCCGGGGTTACCGTTTGGAGTGACAGACTTACGTTCTACATGCGCGACATGCTCACAACGGCAGGGTGTTGTCATCTTTGTCTCCTCGCTTTCCCACTGCTAGGCGATTCCCGCATTCAGCGTTTGGGCCTTGGTTGTTACGGCTCGCCGCACCCGCCCCCGGCCTTACGGTCCTGCGCCCTTGGCCTGGCGTTCGGCTCAGCTCCCCACGCTACGTCAGGTTCGTCCCCGTCAGGGGCAGGGAAGCTTTGGCACAGCCACCACGACATACTCCGTTGGAACGCGCAGCTCGCTGCCGACCACGCCCTTTGCCACGTATTCGTCCCAGCCATGTTTTGGTCTCCTCTCTTGTTTTCAGTTTTCCGTTACCCCAAGACTACCACGCTTCCAGGTTTGTCAAGCGGGAAATCGTACGTCAACACGTGTTGAGTGGACTCTGGAAGCCTCTAGAAGCCTCTTTTAACGTTGGCGTGTCACGTCGGCATTGCGAGGCCAGGCCGGTAGCTGGTGGCCTGCTTTTTGCTATTGCACGAATCGTGCCGGCAAGCGAAGCACATAACATGTGCACATGACATGCACACATGACATGCACGTCTGACACGGCAAGCTTGTCTGGCCCCTGCTTGATGGCTGGGGGCATGCTTCGTGCTAATGCAAGAACCATGCCAACGCCGGCCACGGGTTTCAAGCATTATGCTCGTGGGACCCTCAGGGGCTTGAAAGGAGGAGTGATGGTCCGCAACCGCCCAAATACCCGCCCCCAAAGAAAAAAATACCCCCTCCTTCCCTCCCCTCTCAAAAGCCCTTTAAAATTCACTACTTACGTTTCGCCCCCCCGCGAACGCGTATAATTATATGCTATGCTAGCATACTACGTTGCTCTACAACGTTAACATACTAGATTGCTTTACAGCGAATATACTACGTTTAACATACTACGTTGCGATACTGCGTTAGAGTCTAAAAGACGATCGTTGTTTTATCGCGTTAGCATACTACGTTGCTCTACAACGTTAGCATACTACGTTGCTATACAACGTAACGTTGTACTCCGTCGTGTTAGCCGCGTGCTAAAGTAGGGCGGCCTTGGGCGGCCGTTGGCCGCCTTGGACAACGTTGGCCGCTGCGTCTTTTACCTTGCCTTGTGCCCTTGCGACCTCCTGCTCGCTCCGCTCGCTACCCTCTCCTCCCCCCTCACATTCTTGAATACTATCCCTCCCCCCTCCTCGCCCTCCCGCAAATTTCGTTCCTCCGGGCCGAAAACAGCCCGTCCTGCCCCGAATGTTCTCTCTCCTGGGTGCAGACTGCCCGGAAGACTCCGTTTGACCTTCCAGCCCCCTACGGCCCGTTCTGCGAGCCTAACAAGCGTTTCGGGGCCGGGGCGAAAATATTTTTGCATTTTCCCCTTGACAAACCAATTTTCCATGGTATACTAGAAGTAGAGGCAGCAAGGGGACCAGGGGTCCCGCCGCTGTCGGGGAGGAAGAATGCCACAAAAAGACGCGGAAGCGTCAGAGGCGGGTAGCGGTTGGGCACCGAGGGGGGTGTAGCGCCGTGAGAAAAAGCGCGTTCCCAGCCGCCCTACTCCCAATCGTCCTTCTTTTCGGCTTTTTCAGCCTTTTCCTGTTTGTATTGGGGTGCGATGCGTGCAAGAGTACTGGCCCTGACGAGTTTTATTGTCAACCTTCCTCTTTGTCCCGCTGAAAGGAGCGTCTTTCCATGGGGTTTGCTGAAGTCTTTACCAGTGCCATTCCTCCCGATCTTCCCCCTCTTCCTCCTCCGCCTCCTCCCGGACGAATTGTTCGTATCGTTGGGTTTCAGCCGGGGATTGGGGAATTTAACCCGTTGGAGCTGGACGAAGTACATTGGCCGTTGTTTGAGCGGTTGTTGGAAATGGGTCGCGGCAACGGGCAAGAGTTTTACGTCATTGAGGAATACGAAGACGGCGTACCCGCCCTCGTGCACGTCGTCTATACACAACCGGAAGCGCCCGTCCGCCGATCTCGCCCGGGCACCAGGACAGGCAGAGACGTTCGGGATAGTGGTCGATTTGGCGCTTGGAGACGGTAAACGAAAATGGCAGATATGAATAGTCCATGGGACCCGTCCATGCCCCCCGCGAAAAACATCGGGGATGTAGGATACTTTGCCTACCAAAACGCGTTAGCGGTTCCCAGCAATCCGTTGTTCGCCGCAGCTCGTGCGGCTGCGGGACTGTCCCAGTTTCCCCCGCTCGGTGGTGCAGCACACTATGGAGGGGGAGGACGCACAGGATTGTTCCCGGCGGGACCCGCGAAAAACATCGGGGAGGATGGCGGACACTTTCCCCACCCGTGGCCTGAGCCGAGGATGCACGTTCCGCCGCCTGCTCCGTGGGTGACTCCTGGCGGAACAGGTCCCGGCCAGGGAGGACAGTCCGGTGTTTCGCCTTCGTTACCGCCTCCGCCAGGTGTTGACTCGGGCGGATGGAGGTCTCTGACGCCTCCAGGACCTGAGCCCAGCACTTTGGGACTCTTGATGAAGATGCTGATGCAGTCGATGGTGCGAACAGGCCGCGGTGATCCGAGCGTGATGGCAGATTGGAAGACCAAGTTGGGTCAATTAGGACCTGCGGGACCATTTCCTCCCGGACTGACACAGATGCAAAATCGGTGGGACCAGGCCCCGCTGGCCTCCCCCTGGGGGAAGATGAAACAGGGTCTTGATCCCTACCCGGTCGGCGGAGGGCCGGCGACGATGGGGCGAGGCACGCCGAATACGGGGGGGATCTTTGCCTAACACGGAGACAGTTGCGTGAAGCCTGGATATCGCACGACTGTCAAATCAAAAAATGAGGGAGTCACATGAGTTTTTGGAATCTGTTGGGCGGATTGTTTCGTTCCGTGGCCTTGAATATTTTGTGGACGCTTCTGTCCAGTTCGTTTGGAAAGATTTTGGAAAGCGCCACGGAACTTGCGCAGGTCGTCACGTCTGAGTTGGCCGCCGACAACGTGCTCTCGAACGAAGAGAAGCGGAAGGAAGCGGCGGCGCGGATCAAAGCTCGACTCGTGGCCGAAGGTGTGGAAGTTCGTGACTTTATCGTCAACCTCGCGATTGAGTTGGCAGTCGGTGGGCTGAAAACGGCCTCGGAGGACATCGCTCGTTCGATTTGAGGCCTCTAGCGGGTGTCGTCGAGGGACGCGGGTGTCGTGGTTTGCCGTTCTCACAGGCGTCCTGCCTGTCCTCGGTCGGATACTCGACTGGGTGTGGGCGTGGCAGTGGCGGATGTTGGGGCGCGAGGAAGTGCGACGAAAAGTGGCCGAGACAACCCTGCAACACACGTCTCGTCGACAACAGACGTATGAGCAAGCACTGGAAAAGATTCGCCTCAAGCGCGATCATCGGTTGCGGATGTTGGCTCGTATTGCTCGGATGCGCAGCGACGACGATCCAGCCTCCTCCTCTGTCCCTCCCGTTGCGCCCACCTCCCCACGTGATTCTGGAACGGTTGGACCGACGGGGGGAGGTCGGGGGGAGTCTTCTTCTCAGTGACGAGGACGTTCGTGAACTCATCCGAGCGTATGTGGAAGAACGAGCATGGGGCGATGCGTGTGCGGCGGCTGAACGACCGTAAACGGCTGAGTGGTCTAGCCGAGATGGTGTTCTGGGGAGATTCCGGGCCACGGGAACCCTGGGCAGGTAGGCTGTGAAGACACTCATTCTCAGTATCCTCACGTTTTTCCTTTTGGGGGGAAGTCTGTGGGCGACAAATGCGGTGACGGTTCCCTCTGAGCCCCCCCGATCTTTCCGTGTGGGGGATGAGCAATTCCACTGTTTTGATCCCCGTGGGCTTCGGACGGGTTATCGGCACGTCTATGACGAGCCGTCGGTGGTTGTGTATGGGTGGATGGAAGGCGAGCGTCATTTGCCTCCTGTGGCCTTTGTCTACTTTGATGCGCAGGAGAACTTCCTTCGGTTTGTGTTGGTGTTGGGGCCAACCCGAGCGGTCGAGTATAGTGAAGCGGAAGCTCGGGGAGCCTTTGCGGATGCCTGCGACTTTCCGTTCATCCGTGCGGTGGACACCTAACACAAGGTCGTCAGTTTTGTGGCGGCATTTTCCTGTTCGTGCGGATGTCAACTGGTGCCTCGGTATGTCACGGTGGACGAAGCCGCGCAATATCTGTTGTGGCATCCCCGAACGGTGTACCGGAAAGTCAAAGAGTTGGGGATCCCCTATATCTGTCTCCCCCTCAAGACTGGTCGGGGTGGGCGACCCCGGAACCGCGTGGTGATGGAATTGGAGGGGTATATGAAGTTGTATGCGTTTCGACGGCTCAAGGCAAAGCCGCCCACGTCCGCGTATGCGCGCGTGACGTTCTAACACGAAGAGGGGGGGACTGACCCCTGCCAAATCTTCAGTACAACGACCACCCTCAAATTCGGCAACGTCTCGATGTCTTCCGTCAGGAGTTGGTCGAGTTTATCGCGGCTCATCCTGAACTTGCTCCTCAAAGTTTGACGAATAAACTTGCCGTCTTGAAGGAATCGGACGATCTGGCCGCACAACGCTGGGCGATGGAACAAGTCTTTAAGCTCATGGATGTGTACCCTCGATCTCGGATTGACGTAGGGGTAGAGGGAACGGTTCGGATGGAACATGCTCCTGATTATTCGCTGGCAGGGTTGACGCGCGAACAACTGGCTGAGATGGCTCAGATTTCCTTGGAGAACGAGGACACGTACGCGTACGCGGACGCGATTCGGGGGAGGGTCGGTGGAATTCCTTTTGTTCGGGCTGTGGATTATCCTCACCAACCTCGGAGTCTTCCTGCTCTGGAGGAAGATCCGAACGATGGACCGAACGATCCAATCGGTTCTTCCTCCGCGACCTGAACCCGAAGAGGTCGGAGCGACGGGGTGGGTGGCCACGGCGAAAGAGATCGTGTGGCCGGTCTACTCCGAAGTGATTCTTGCTGAGGACGATGTGTGGCGGCCTTAGCTGGCGGTGGCGGTGAAGGAGCGTCTCCGGGTCCGTCCGGGTCCGTCCCCGGAGCGTTACTGGGAGCGAAGTTGGCACTCTATCGTCAAGACTTTGACCTGTTTGCGCGACGAGAGTTGAAGATTCAAACCAAGGCGCAACAGCTCGAATCGTTTGTTCTCCGTCCCTTTCAGCAAAACTTAGTGGAGTGGATGTCCCACCAGCGTCAGCGAACTGGGTATGTTCGCCAAGTCTGGCTGAAGAACCGGCAGATTGGAACCACGACGATTTCGGCGGGATGGATTTTTTGGCGAACGGCTCTGAATCCTGACACCAACTCGATCGTCGTGGCGCACGAGATTCCGGTGGCCGAAGATATCTTTTTGAAGTACAAAAGGTTTTACGAGAATATCGGGGCGGATATCCGTCCCATGAAACTGTACGATACCAAGCAACAGTTGGTGTTTGACAATCCATCCTCGCGAAATCGCATCCGACATCCGGGGTTGGCGTCTCGCATCGTGGTGGCGACCTCTAAAAATATCCACTTGGGGGCGGGCGGAACCTTCCACAATGTCCACTTGTCGGAAGCGGCTCGCTACGACAATGCGGGAGAAGTGGCGGCGTCCGTCTTTGGAACGGTCTCGCTCGTGCCCGGCACGACGATCATTGTCGAATCGACCGCGCAAGCGATTGGTCACTGGTTTCACGAACTGTGCGAACAAGCTCGCGTCCCCGGGTCATCCTCGCCCTTTGAGTTTCACTTTATCGGGTACGATCAAGACCCGCAGTGTTGGCTTCCGCTCGAACCCGACGAAGTCTGGGAATCAACCCCGGATGAACGGGAACTTGTGCAAGAGTTCCGGTTGACCCGCGAGGTGTTGAAGTGGCGACGAATGAAGCTGGCCGAATACCTGGGGGACATCGACCTCTTCAACCGCGAATTTCCGCTCACCTACGAAGAGGCGTGGATTCTCAAAGATGTCCAGGTCTTCCCCTTTGAACAGTTGAGAAGTCTCCGGCCCCAAGTCGCTCCGCCGTTTCGACAAGGTGAAATTGTCGCGGGGCCGAAGTTTCGCGAGATGGGCGCAGGTCCCTTGTGGATGTGGGAAGAGCCCCGTCCAGGAAAACAGTATTGTTTAGCGGCGGATCCTGCCCTGGGTGTCGTGGGCGGCGATAACTCGGCGATTCAAGTGCTCGATCAAGGCACAGGCAGCCAAGTCGCTGAGTATATTTGCAACGTGGATTATGCGGAATTCAAAGATATTGTCTACTGGTTAGGATTGTACTACAATACGGCGTTGGTCGCGGTGGAAGTGAATGCCGGCGGTGGCGGACTGTGGATCAATCGGGAGTTGAGTAAGGACTATCCGAATATTTACGTGGATCGGCGTCGCGACTCCATCTCTCAAAAGATGCGGGATAAGACGGGGTGGTTGACGGAAAAGTGGTCGAAGGAATACGCGGTGACGGCGGGCAAGAGTCGTTTGTATCGGTATTGTTCCTCGGCGGAGAAGAATGACTTTCCCCTCATTCGGTCTACGCGGTTGTTCAAAGAAATGCAAACGTTTGTGGTGACGGGGGGGAATCAGGGGTACGCGGCGGCGCCGGGCACCAACTCTCGCGATGACGCGGTGATGGCGTGGCTCATCGCGAATGTGTGCGTCGAGGATGAGCGCGTGTTGTGGATGGGTCCGTCGGCCGAGCCCACCAAACCGATCTCGTTTGCGGCGGGCGCCTACATCGCACCCTGCCAATTTTTGCTTCCCGAAGATATGATCGTGGGGCCGCCGGTGTCCGTGTGGGGAGATATTGAAGGATGGAAATGACACTTCGGGGGGTCTTAGGGAAATGTTGAAGACACAACAGCCACGGCCCGCGTCGGTCGCGGCCCTGACCGCTGGAGAGGTCGACGGGGCGGGGGAGATTTCTCTGTCTCCTTCGCTGACGACCTCCCCGGCTGTCGTCGAGCCAGCCCCGTTTTATTTGGACGATGCAGCTCGATTGATTCTGGCGAAGTTTACCCCTCATATTCAGAGTTTTGTGGAGGAATTGGGGGCGGTCCATCTTCGGATCCCTGTGTGGGCGGTGATGGCGGGCGCGGTGATGGCCGCGTATGAGCAAGGGACATTGGCCGCCCCGGTGTTCGACCCCAGTTGGCGGGAGTCGCTGGCTTCGGTGACGGGGGCCGATCCGTCGAACGCTGAATATACGTGTGAATACTGTCACATCCAGTATCCTCCGCGTCGGTATCGACAGCGGTTTTGTTCCAATGAGTGTGGACAAGCGGCGGTAGCGCCACCCCACGCACCCACGTTGACCCGGTCGTGATCGTTGAATCTCGACGAACAAAAAGTTAACGAGTTTTTGGACGGCATTGATTCGGAGATTACCACCAACCGCCGAGAGCGGAAATGGGAGGATCGGGCGGAATCGTGGCTTCAGTGGCGAACAGGGCAAAAGACCGGGAGGGGGAACCCGATCTTTGCGGCCAATATTCTTGGGAACTTAGTGGATCGAAAAGTGGCGTTGCTGACTCAAGCGAAGCCGGAAATTCGAGCGTCGGCACGGAAGCCTGATTTAGGCGAATCATCGGAAGTCTTGACCAATACGAGTCGAGCCATTCTCGATCAAAACAATTTCGATGCGTTGGTCGAGCGAGCCGGGGATTTGGCGTGTACCTTCGGCTATGTTGGGTTTAATACGGCCTGGGACCCCAACGCTGATTTTGGCCAAGGTGACATTGTCATTTCGGCACTTGACCCTCGGCTGGTAGCCTTTGACGAACGAATTAAGAGTACGTTGGACATGCCGTCGGCGATGTATATTCGTATTCGTCGGCCCATGGCGTTGTTAGATGTTCGTCGAATCTGGAAAGCTCGGGGGGCGTTAGTGAAGCCCGATGAGTCGGTCAGCTCCTACCGATCTGATTTTGCGCCAGTGTCCGATCCCTATGCAAAACGACCGCTGAGGACCTCAAGTTTACGCTCATCGGCCTACCCCTATACGTGGGTGGATGAATACTGGGTTCGCGACGACCAACGAGGAGACGATGGGGAGTATCTCTTCCCCGATGGCCGGGTGATTCATCGAGGAACGGGCGGGATTGTGTTGGACGATGGACCCAATCCGTACTGGGATGGGGGATGGCCCACCGATATTTGGGATTGGCGTTTAGATCCAGACTCAGCCTTGGGTCGCTCGGATGTCGCCGAATTGCAAAAGCTTCAGGAAACGTATCAGCGGCTAGGAAATTCGATTGCGCAGAACACACTGTTGTCGGCTGTTCTGACGATTGTGGCCGATGTGAATGCACTTGATCCTGAGCAATGGAAGCTCCTCGATAATCGGGCGGCTCGAATTATTAAGAAGAAGCCTGGCAAAGAGTTTAAGTTTGAGATTATCCCCACATTCCCCCAGGAACTCTTAACCTATTGGCAAAGTCTTCCTGAAATTATGCAAATACTCATTGGCGTCCCGGATATTTTGCAAGGGGCGACGCAGGGCGAGAAAGGGGTGGGGGCGGTTGAAGGGTTGATGGTGGCGGCTGAATCGCTGGTTCGGTCGTGCGCTCGTCGTTTGGAGTATGTCGTCGAGCGAGTGGGGCAAAAGCTTCTGAGTCGGATTATTCAGTTCTATACCTCCGATCGTGTCCTCATCGCAAATCTGCCCTCCGAGGGATGGATGCAATACACCTTTGAGCGGGCAAAGTTGATTGATCCGGCGATTGATTTTGACCAAACAAAGATTGAAGAGCGAAAACGATACTTCTCCAATTTCCGGTTCAAAGTGACACCCCTCTCCACCCTTCCGGTCAATCGGATTCAGCGAGCGTTGCTGGCTCGGGAATTTTATGCGTTGGGTGTCCTTGATGAGGAAGAAATTTTGAAGCAGGCGGAATATCCGAATTGGCAGATGATCCTGGCGCGGGTGCTGGAAGCCAAACGAAAGGCTGCCGAAGCAAAGAAAGAAGAGATGATGTTTGCGGCGGTGACGGGGACGAAGCCAGCGTCGGAAGGCGGGGGACCAGCGTCTCGGCCTCGAACCAACAGCAAGGGAACCTCTCTTGGATTTGGCCGGTAGGAAGGACACGGGTGTGATAGTATGGCTCTAGGAATGCCTCCAGGACCGGGCGGTGCGTCGTTGCCCCCGTTGCCGGGCCTCCCCGGAATGCCTCCTCCTACGTTGCCCGGAATACTGGGAATGTTGCCCGGAATGCCGGGCACGTTGCCGGGACTCGGTGGGCCGCCCGGCGGGGGCGGTCCGATGCTACCCGGGCCGCCCGGCGGGGGCGGGCCATTTCCGGCCCCTGGCGGTGCGGGCGGGCCGCCGGGCGGGGGTCTCCCAGGACTTCCTCCGGGGATTGGACAGATTGATAAAACGTCTCAAGCTCAATCGCCGATTATGGGGTGGATGCTCCACATTCTTGCAACGATGGACCCCAACAAAATGCAGGGCGTGGGGGCTATGAAACTCTTGGAGCAAGTCTCCAAGCTCCTTCGGATGATTAACACGGTTGGCATTACGCAACCTCAGCCCGATCGTGTCAATCCGGCTTCGTTGGGTCCCGGTGTTGGCCCAGCGGATATCATGGCACGAGTCCAGAATATTCAACAAAGTATGCCTGTGATGCGGATGGCGATGCAGCAAGTTCAAGGTGCGGGCGCGGGTGCGGGTGCGGGCGGGGGCGGGCAACCTCCGTTCGGCCCCCCTCTCCCTCCGCCGACGCCGGGGATGTTCTAGCACCGTCGCGACGCGACCGGAGGGGGCGGAGCAGGCGCAGCGTATGCCAGCAGGAACGATCGGTGCGGAGATTCGTCATCTGATGAGCGATAAAGGATATCCTCAAAAACGTGCGGTGGCTGCGGCGTTGAATCTGCGGCGGACGGGTAAAATTCGACGTGGTCGGCTCTACGCACGTCCGATCCGACGTGGTCGATAGTCAACTGTGAACAGGAGAAGGTGACGAGGGTGACACATGGGACATGAAACAGGAACGTACGAACCTCTTCCTTGCAAATCGGCGGGGTTGTATGGCAAGGATAATCGAGCAAAGCCCGATGGGCCGGCCCAGACTCAGGTTCCTGCCAAAGAAGTGGCAAGCGACCGGAAAGGAGAGTATTAACGATGGAAAAGACAACGAGCGGTAGTGAGCGGGTGGGGAAGGGCTCGTCAAATCTGAAGAGTCCAGCGTATACGCCCAAGGGCGATCCGAAGCAGTCTTCGCAAGAGATGTCGACGAAGAAGAAGTAACACGTCAGATAAGGACGGAGTCCGTTTCGACGGTGAAATGGTAAAACGGTAAAACGGTAAAACATGGAACCAAACTTCCCTCCTGTGATCGAAGGCGTCACGTCTCAGCCCCACACTTCGGGGATTGGTCAACTTCTCCAATCGTTACTCTTTTCGGGCGGTGGCGGAGCAGAGACTTCCTTGGAGTATATTAAGAAAGCGATTGCGCTTTTGGAAAAAGCGGCTCGTCAAGACCCGCGTATTGGCCCTCGGGTGGCGCAGGCGCTGGAGATGCTAGACGGCAATCGCGACGGGGGCGGCAGCGATCGGTCCGGCACGTCTCGGCGAGGGCCGGAAGTCATTCCGAAAATCGCCCCGATGATGGGGAATATCAAGAGTCCAATCTAGAGGAGCGTGTGATCATGGCAGAAGTCCCGGTTACCGGGTTGGCTTCGGAACCATCGCAGCAACAGCCTTCGACAAGTCCGGCTTCGTCCGGCGCCGTTTCGACAGGCGCACCGGGTGGCGGAGTTGGGGACGCGAGTAGTGGGCTGCCGGAAAACCTTCGAGGAAAAGACCCAGTTGCGGAGTATACCAAGCTTGAAAGACACTTGGGCGAACTTCGGAACGAAGTCGGTACACTGAGAAGTCGCGAGGCAGACTGGCAACGCTACCAGCAGGGCTGGGAACCCATTCTCAGTCAGTTCAACTATGATCCCAGTGCGTTGGCGGGGGTGCTTCAGGAAGCGGCGCGAGCCGCGTCAGAGCAGGGTGATCGTGCGGGAGCGGCAGACTTGCGTTCGGCTGCGAAGCAAGTGCGGGGGTGGGGCGATGCCATCACCACGCGCGAGCAGGAGCAGTGGATTCAGGAACATGTCTCCGGGTACGTGAATACCCAAGTTGAGCAGTTGAATTCTCAGTACCAACAGGCGTTTCAGGCGATGCTTCTGGGGTTGGTGAATTATGTCAATAAGTACGGAGACCTCACGCTTCGAGCGATCGAAGAGAAGTTGTCAAATCCTGATTTGAGTTTGCAGGATATTTTAGGGGAAGCGGTTCGGTTGTCTCAGTCTAACTATGATCCAATCAAGTGGGCTGCGGCCAGTAAAACGGCTCCCGCGAAGCAAGCTCAGGCGGAGAAGACGTTGCGTGAGAAACTTCGGAAAGAGATCGAAGACGAGATCCGAAATCAAAATCTTACCACTGGCGTGGGAGCGGGCGCGCCCGCACCTCGACCGTTGAGGGGTGCCCCCAAAACGATTGAGCCCCGGACGCCCGAGGGGTTCTCCCTCGAACGAGCCCGCGAAAGCGTCGCTCAGCGTATTCGGAACTTGACCGCCTAGCAGGGTGCAACGCCCGTGGTGAATTAACCCCCCTCTCGGGGTGGGAGGATACACGTGGCAATTCCGCAGGATAACAGATATTTTACCGAGGTTGTTTCGGCCACCTTGGACGCCACTCGGAAAGAGCATATTGATTTGCTGTTCAACTCCAATGCTCTGTTTGCGCGGGCGTATAAGAAGAATAAGGTGGTGCTTGTCGGAGGGGACGAGATTCAGGTGAACTTCTCCTACGATAAGTCTCCGTTTACCTGGTTTACCGGAATGGGGTCGTTGCCGATCGAGCAGAAAGAGACGTCAACGCTGATGCGCTTCGATTGGAAGCAGGCCGCGGGGACTCTGACGTTTGCGGGCATTGATACCTTCAAGAATCGTGGTCCGTACCAACAATTCGACATTGTCAACAACAAGCTCGTGAACGTGCGAATGACCATGGCGGATAAGTTGGGCGATGCGATGTTCAATGATGGCACGGTCAGCGACCAGATTATCGGGTTGCGGCAGGCGGTCAACACCACTGGCGATTACGGAAAGATTACGCGCGGGACTGACGTGATTGGAACGGCCGTCAAAGGGAACGTTGACAGTACGGGCGGAGCCATCACGATTCCAACGGTCAACAGCCTGATGGGGACGGCGTCGGCAGGCGGAGCCGTGAAGCCTGATCTGCTGATTACGACTCAGACACTGTGGGATGCGTTGTGGGCACGAGTCCACCCGCTCCAGCGGTTCTCTGCCAACGAGGGCCATCACGCTGACATCGGGTTTGATTATATCTCGATCAGCGGCGCCGCCGTGGTGGCGGATAGCCACTGTCCGGTGGGGTACATGTTTGGTCTGAACACCGACTACGTAGAGTTCTACGTGGGCGAGGGGAAAGACTTCGCGATGCGGGGACCGTTTGAGTTGCACTCCCAGGATGCATTCACCGCGCAGATTATGCTGTATTGTGCGCTGGTCGTGTCAGCGCCTCGGCTGTGCTTCAATGCGAGTGGACTCACGGCGTAACCGTGTCGGTGTTGATTGCGTTGTTGCCCGAGAAATATAATCTGGATTTTCCCGCCATTGTCGTGGCGGCTCGGGTGTACGGGACGGCCAAGCGGCTGGGAGTCGATCGTATTCGAGTCGAACGGTACAACGGGGTTCGCGTGAACGAGTTTACGTTGCCCCAAGTTGAGCAGTTCTTTCGAGTGCAGGGGATTCTCGTGCAGCGGGATCGTCGGGCGCAAGAGGGGCAAGACTACGAAATTCGCCGCCCGATATGGGCTGGGCGGCGAACAGGAGGAACTAACTTTGGCAGCGAATGATGTAGTGTTTAACATCGCCGGGATTTTGCCCGTCGGTCACAACGATGTGACCTTGAATGATCCGGCCCTTCGGCCGCGAACAGACGAGGGACAGATTGGGTGGCAGCGTGACGGGTTTAGCGCGCTCCGGCTCTATACGTACCGGAAAAACGTGAAAGGCTCTGCGGTCGCCAAAGGCGATCTCGTGTCTCGGAAATTGGAAATCGAGACCAACCAGACGGGTACCGCGACCACGTCGGTGACGGGGTCGTTTACGGCGAACGATTTGGACGGGGCTGTGGTGATCGTGCATGATGATGCAGGTGGGGCGGGTGGTGCGCCGGAGGGTGAAGCGTCGGTTGTGTCAAGCAACACCGCAACGGTCGCGACCCTGGAGACCGATCTGCCGTTGTCCGTGGCGTTAGCTGCGAACGACGATGTGACGTTTTTGTCCCCGAAGATTATTGCGTCGGCGGATGGCGACTATCACTTTGTGGTGTGCGGCGTCGCCATGAGTGCCGCCGCGGATGATGAGTGGGGCTGGTATCAGTTCCACGGTGTTCATCCTCGGGTTCAGCATAAGACAACGGACGCCGTGACCGCAGGGAATCCTGTCGTGTCGGACGTGTCGGCTGTCGGGGCTCATGGGTCGGATGTGGCAAATCTGTGGGTGGGCTATCAAATCGCCACGCACGGAGGCGATGCGCTTCAGATCAAGAGTCCGGTGATGCTGGCGTTGTTGCCGGTCTATAACTAGACAACGCAGCTCGCGGTGGAACCTCGACTTACGGAAGAAGAATATATTCACATGATGATCGGGCGAATGTGGCTCCGAGTCATGGCGCTTGAATATCAAGTGGCCGTGGCTCAGGGGCCACAGTCCCCTCTCGTCGTGGTCGCGAAGGAGAACGAAACAGATGGCTAGCGGTGTTGGATATCGGCACGGTCCTGTGGGAGAGGTCTATGTCTTTCCGCTGGGATCGGCGACAAATCCGTCGGCACAGTTTGGTGACGATAATGCGCGGGGAGGCTACAACGATGGGTTGTACGGTACGTCAGCTCCCGCGATTGGTATTGCGCTCAACGGCACGTCCTATTTTTTGCTGAGCGCCACGGCGCATGCGATTGTGAATTCGGTTCGTGATGCAGATACGATTCGACTCAACAGTCGGAACTTTACTCAAGCGACAGGCTCGTCGATCGGACTTCAGTCGAAACCCTCTCAGACCGTGACCTCCACGGGTGACGTGATTGGGGCTGAGTTTAGTCCGCGGGCCAGCGATGCAGGAGCGGGAGCGATTATTGCAGTCCGAGCCGATCCGGTGGTGAAAGATGCCACAGCGGCGCGGACGGTTTCGGCGGTGCGGGGTGTGGAAGTCAATATTGACATGCCCAATGCAGGCTCGGCAGTGACCGTGACCAATGATGTCAGTGCCCTGCGTGTGTTCCCAGACTTTGGGTCGGGGCATACGTTTAGCGGGATTCGGTCAATTATTCTCGCTGCGGCACCCAACACGACGAACTTTGACGCATTTCTTCACGCCGAGACGGGGAACGCGACCTGGATTAGTATCACAGGCGCCTCCGCCTCCATCCCGGCAAACACTGGATTTGTATTGATTCGGCACGGGACAACCTACTATCGGTTGCCTGTGTACGCAAACTCGTAAGAACGAGCGAGAGACGGGGCGGGGGGAGGGGCGGGTAACCTTCCCCCCCGTCTTCCCTCCCGTTCCCTATCATTTGTCCTATGGCTGCTACGACAGCGACCTATAAGAATAGTATCGTCGATGTGTCGGTTTCAGCCGACGCACCCTTTACCCTGGCTCGACTTCACGAGTTGGCTCAGGTGGCCGAAACGATCCATAGTGTCGTCACGTTGAAGCGTATTCGGTGTCGCCGAACGGGACCGACGCTGTTTGACTACACGATCACTCGCGCAGATGGGGTGATGTGGAATCAGACGCTTCGGTGGGATGGGACCTATACGTGGAGTACGTACTCGTGCCCCGAGTGGCGTCGAGATTATGCGCTCCTCCTCATTCCGGTGGGAACGCTGATCCTGGATCTCCTGGAAGAGAGCCAGGTCACCGACGTGGACATTAAGTTTTAGAGCGGGCTAGTCAAAACGGGGCATCGTGTAGAAGGAGAGTTGTGTGGCAACAATAAGTCCGGTATGGGCGCACGTCCCTCAACCCGAGTATTTGCAAGAAACAGTGTTGGGTGCGGGAACAGGGATTCAGATAGAGTCCCGTGTCCAATTTGTCACGGTGACGTGGAGTGATATTGACGGAGGGGATACGGCGACTGCGGCGCCTGCGGGCTGGCTTGTCGATAAGTCTGTTCAAATCAGCGGAACGACGGTGACATCCGTTGCGCTCCAAGGCTCCAACGATAATCTGGAGTACTATACGCTCAACGATCCCCAAGGAAATGCGTTGTCCGGTATCTCCGCTGAAAAGATTGAGCAGATTTTGGAAAATACGCTCTATATCAAGCCAGTGGTGACCACGGGCACGGATGTTGATATCATTGTGTTCGGGCGCCTCCCAACGGAGTGAGGAAAAGGATGGCGGCGTTGACTGACTACTCAATGGGCGATCTGATCGGAGCCTCGGAGCGAGAAAAGAACCACTGGGCGAAGCTCCAAGCCATTCTGGAAGCCGCCGTCGCGGCCGAGTCAAAACTCGCGGCAGCCGATCGTCGGCTCAAGGAGTTAGCAGACCTGGACCGACGTATTTTCGAGAAAGAACAGGCATTCGCCGGAGTCGATCGGCGGCTCGTGGAGAAGGAAGTCCAGATTCAGCGTCGTCTCAGCGAGATGGAAGCGGGCCTCAAGACCCAAGAAATCGAGACGGAGCGGTTGAAACAAGAACTGGCTGGGGCCGCCCATGAAGCGAATCGTGCCACTCAGAACGCACGGGAACAGGGGAAGGCCGACGTGGAGCGTCTTCGTACTCAAGATGCCACGAAGCTTCGCCAGATCGTCAAAGAACACGAGGAACGGATTCAGGAATTGGCTGAGCAAGAAGCCGACTTTCTCCAACGAGTCGAGCGGGCAAAGAAACTCCGGGACGAACTCGCGAGGATCTAGACACAATGTGGCCTTTGTTTCCGTTGCTTCGCGTAGGCTATCACGAAGGGCGCGACACGCCCCCCTGGGGGCAGGCCCCGATTACCTATGGCCCAGGACGCTATATGCTCACCCAGCTAATCCGCCTGACCTCCGGCCAAGTCCTCCGAGGGGCGGGGATGGATCAGACCACGCTCGTCTTCCCGTCTCTCACGGCGATGGGCCAGGGCGCGGAGTGGGACTGGTGGGGCGGCGTGATTTCTCTCGACGGGACTGAAGTCGGGCTGGAGGACTTGACGATTGAGTTTGCCCCGCATGCGTACCAGCATCATGGCCTCGGCCAGGGATGGAACGGGCCGGATGTGCTTGGAACCCACTGCTGGGTCCGAAACGTCCGGGTCGTCAACTACGACGTGGGCATTCTGTGCGGCGCTGAATATGGCACGATCGAGAATCTTCATCTCTCGCGGAATGTCGGAGGGGACGGTGCGCATATTGACGTGGGCTTCGTCGGGGCCTCTCGATGCCACATGCGGGGCGGCCGGGTCGAACGTAGTCCCGCGATTCATGGCGTGGCGGGCAATTGGGGCGCGCAGGAGCACGTGATCGAGGGCCTCATCGGGGCGGCTGGCTTAGTGGTGGAGCCGAACCACAATGGACCGGCCTCAGGGAAGTTCTGGTTTGTGGACGTGGGAATAGAATCTGGCGCGGTGGCGCTTCAGTGGGGGCAAGGCAACCAGCATCAGGGTGGTGTGAACGATGGGGGAGGTTTCGTCTTAACAGAGCACTCCACGTCTCCGCTCTACCGAACGGTAGCCCCGCCTGTTCCGCCTCCTACGTCCCCCGTTTCCAATCTCGCCCGTCAAGCGGTCGCCGCGGCCTCCTCCTCCTGGTCCTCTGGTTACACTCCCGAGAAGGCCAATGATGGTGATGACGGCACCCGCTGGAACAGTGCGGCGGGCGACAAGGTCGGCGCCTGGTGGCAACTCGACTGGCCCGCACCGGTCACGATCTCGGGCGTGCTAGTTCGCGAGGGAATTGCTCGCGTGACGGGCTACGTCTGCGAACGGTGGGACGGGGCTACCGGGTGGATTCCCTTGGCAGGCGGCGGCGTGGCAGGGACTCGCCTCTCCTTCCCGTCGGTGAGTCTTCAGCGTCTTCGTGTCCGTGTCACCTCGCTCGGGGGGAGGACCGAGAACTGGTACACCCCGACCTTTGCTGAGGTGGAGGTCTTTGCGTGAGGTGGATGGCTATTCTGACACCCGACACCGTTGAGTTCACCCCGGTGCAGGTCACGGAAGACTGGGCGGCACAGGTGAGGCGAAGCTAATGGCGACACATCGAATCCCCATCCTGGGGTGGGCAACAGTCCCGGACACCTCGGGTGACGTCTTTTTCGAGCCCTACGATATCAAAGCGACGAATGATGTCTGGGATCGCCTCGTGCTCGTTTTCAATGACACTGCGACCCGGATCGGGATTCATGGCGGGGTCACCATTCCGAAAAACTACGTGGGCTCCGCTAAGCTCGCGGTGGTGTGGACGACCACGGCCACCACTGGGGATGTCGAGTGGGATTTCGATTATCGAGCGGTGGGCGGAGACGATACCGAATCCCTGGATCAAGCAGGCACGCAGGAGAGCGTGAACCTGAACGATACTGCGCCGGGGGCCGCCCACAGGCGAATGGAGACCCTGATTACGTTGACCGCCGGGAACTTCGCGGTGGACGACGAGGTGGAATTCACCTTCTTCCGGGATGGGACCGACGTTGGGGACACCATCGCAGCGGCCTGCCTCGTATTTAATCTTTTGTTTGAGTTCGCGGATGCGTGATGGCTTGGGATAGCGACGGGACGGATGGTCGGCGGCTCTACAACGCCACCTTTGCGCCGCTGAACGGGAGCGCTGGACCCTTTACCATCTGTGGCTGGTTTCGCTCCGATTCCACGACGCAAACCGACAAATACCTGTTCCAGGCGCACCAACTCAACGTGGCGAACCAACAGTGGGCCGTGATCTACGAATACGTCAACAACACCGTCGAGTTTTTTGCGGACGGCTTTACCGGGACCGACCCGCGCACCTCCAGTGGGCTGACCGTGGCAGACACGAGTTGGCACCACCTTGCCTATCGCAAGGGGGCGTCTGGCGCGAGTACCTGGGATAAGTTTTTGGACGGGACCAAAACGGCGATTAGCGCAAGCATTGACTTTACGTTGCCATCCACCCTCAACGACTTCACGGTCTTAGGCGCGGCAGCCGGGACGACCCCCACCTTTGCAAACTCGCCCAACGGCAAAATTGGCCCCGTCGCCATCTGGAACGTGAGTCTTTCGGACGACGAGGTGGCGTCCCTCGCTCGTCGGCAGTCAGCCTCGCGAATTCGACCCGGTAGCCAGGTTGCGTATTTCGAGATGCTGGGGCGCAGTCCCGAGCCCGAGTTGTCGGGGGCGGCCCTGGCGCTAACGAATACGGACTGTACGGTCGCAGATCATCCGCCCCTGGCCCCGGCATTCGGCTTCCTTGGCGGCTGGCAGGGGGGATTTACGGCGGCGGCTGCGGCGGTGAAGCGATTTCTTTCCCTTCTTAACGTAGGAACCTAAGTGGCCGTTTCGAGGCCCCGATTGGGGGTGGTCTAAATCGCAGATAATGTGGTGGCCGACAGCGGCGCGGGGGGCGCTACCTTCGCCACCGATGATATCGCCGGTGTGCATTACCCCATCTCTAAACTTGCCTACGGAGCGTTGGATAGTGCCACGGTGGTCGCGACCGGGGTCAACGCCCTTCCGATCCAGGACGGTGGAAATGCCCTGACAGTCGATTGGGCAGGCACCGCCCCGCCCATCGGGGCGGGCCTCGAAGCAACCGCCCTCCGCGTGACCGTAGCGACCGATTCGACGGGGCTGCTGAGTGTGGATGATAACGGGGGGTCGCTGACCGTTGACAGTGCGAACCTCGTCACCCTCGCGGGCGCGGTGGCCGGCACCGAGATGCAGGTGGATGTGGTCGCGGCCCTCCCGGCCGGCACGAACGCGATTGGGAAGCTCGCCGCCAACTCGGGGGTGGACATTGGGGATGTCGATGTCACCTCGGTCATCCCCGGCACCGGCGCCACGAACCTCGGCAAGGCCATTGACGCCGTGGGCGGGGCCACCGACACCGGCGTGCCTCCCCTCGCCGTCCGAGATGACGCCCTCGGCGCCTTGACGCCGATCGAGGGCGATTACGTGGCCCTCCGCACCGATGCGAACGGCGCCCTGTGGACCCACGACGATGCCCTTGACGCCGCCCTCGGGGGGAGCGAACTCCAAGTCGATGTCGTGGGCGCGCTCCCGACCGGGTCGAACACCATCGGCACGGTCAACGTCGGCACCTTCCCCGACAACGAGCCGTTCAACGCGGCACAGTGGGGCGGGACCGCATCAGCGGGTGGGTCCGGCGCAGCCACGGCCGGTTCGCCCCGGGTCATTGCCGCGACGGATAGCCCCGAGGTCACCGCCCTCCAGATTATGGACGACTGGGACAATGCGGCGTCGGATGGCGCCTCGGTCTCCGGCGACGTGGCCCACGACAGCCCTGATGCCGGGGAACCCATCAAGTTGGGCGCGAAGGCGGTCAGCTCCCTGGAGTCCCAAACCGCCGTCGCCGCGAACGACCGAACCAACGTGTTCGCGGATCTGGACGGGCAACTGCTGGTCAAGCCGTACACCACGTTTGGGGATCTGCTGAGTGAGCGTGTCAGTGATACGGCGGGCACTTCGACGGCGTTCACCACGTTCGGCGTAGGCGGGGCCGCTGTCCGCAACTACGTGACCGCGATCACCGTCCACAACGCCCACGCGACCACCAACGGGTACGTGGACATTCGAGACGGCTCAGCCGGGGCCGTGCTGTGGACGATCCCCGCTCCGGCTACGGGTGGCGCGCATGTGACGTTTAGCCCCCCGCTCCGCCAACCCACGGCGAACACCGCCTTGGCCTATGATGTCTCGGCCGCAATCACCACCATCTACATCTCGGTGGCGGGGTTCCAGAGCAGTGTGTAACGATGACGCTCACGTTGTTGGTGATGCTGCACTTTTGGGACGGAGCGAGTGAGAGCGGTGCAAGCGGGGCGGAGAGCACCTATATGCCGACGTGGCGTCCACGCCGTCAGAGCTAGGAGCGACAGCCGTGCTAGACAACGAATGGACGGCGACGGCGACGGCGAAGAGAGTCTGAGGCCAGAGGCCAAGACGTGAGTCTTCCGTACCGAACATTCGCTCAGATGCAAACAACGATCCAGCTTTTGACGGGATCGAAGATAAGTACGACGGATATTGGCACGTTGATCAACGTCGCCTACCGGCAACTTCTTCTGGCTCACGATTGGTCCGGGCGTGTGGGCGAGACGGTGGCGAACACGGTCGCTGAATACTCAACGGGAACGGTGACCGCAACGAACGGATCGGCAGACCTCGTCGGGGCGGGCACGACCTGGACATCGGGAATGGTCGGACGATACATCCGGATCAACGATGAGGATGTCCACTATAAAATCACGGTCTTTACCAGTACGACGGCGATGACGATTGAAGCGGCGTGGCCCTTCACGACGGCCACGGCGGTGGCGTATGCCATCTTTGGGTTGACCTATGCCCTGGGCAGTGATGTGGACCAGCCCACTCCCTATGTGGTTGAACAGAATGTGCTGGAGGAACGAGACCTGGGGTGGGTGAGCCGACAAGACCCCGCTCGACGGGTCACGGGTTCGGTCGCGACGAACTACATCCCTCATGGTGTGGATTCTTCGGGAAACTATCTCCTGGAGTTTTGGCCCCGTTTCTCCTCCGCCACAACGGTACGAATTCCCTACAAGAAACGCGCCGATGATCTGTCTGGCGCCGGCCAACCGCTGATTCCTTCCGAACTCATCGAAGCCCGAGCCCTTCAATACTGTTGCGAACATCTCACCGCAAAGTTTGGCGACCTCCACTGGATCCAGATGGGACAAAATTGGTCCAAGATCTTCGGGGAATTGTGGGAGACGTTGGTGACGCAAGACTACTATAAACACGGACTTCCGCTCTCCATCCCCGACACGTCTCAAGCCAGTTTCGGCCACGAATTTGCGGTGGCCCATGATGTGTGATGTGAGTCAGAGAGGGAGCCCGTCGAGGTGACAGCCCGCTATGGCCTTTCCTGAGACAATCGACCCCGCCGCCCCAGCCGACACCGATTCGCCCTCGTTGGGCGATGACCAGTTTCGGGCCTTAAAGCAGTTCCTGGTTGATGTGTTGGGGCTTCCGTCGAGCCCGACAGCCGTCGCCGCTGCGGCAACCAAGATGGACAGTACCGGCCAGTGGCCCTCTCATGTTCGGCTGACAAACAAGACGGGTGTCGCCTTAGCGGCGGGTGACGTGGTGGGTCTGGATGCCGCCAACAACTCAGCCGTGACGTTGGTGGATGTGGCCTCGACGCAAAAACCTCTCGTGGTGGTACGTGAAACGATTGCGAATAATGCGGCGGGACTGTTCGTCAATGCGGGTGTCATTGATATTGCGACCACGGGAAGTTCGACGCGGGGGAACTATCTCGTCAAGAGTGTCACCACAAAAGTTGCGGCAGATAGTGGCATTGCGATTGGGGATACGATTAGTCCGCCCGCCGGAGCCTTTGCCGTGGCGTTGGAAACAGGCACGACACCGGTGACCGCCTTTTTACTGTCGACAGGCGGCGGAGGCGGTGCGGGTGGCGTTGATCCTGCGTTGCTGTGGGGACTTCGGTGAGGACGACGACCATGCGGAGGCGGAGGACGTATCCACTGGCTTCGGCGGCACCCGATTTCGGTACTGTCTCGCGGAGAAGGAGTAGCGTGTGGCAACATTTACCAATGCAAAACTTGCGAACACTGCGTTAACCACAACGCTGACGACGACACTATACACGGTTCCGGCGTCAACGACCGTGATTGTTCGCTCGATTACCGTGACGAACAGTAACACGACGACCACGCGAAATGTGACACTTGACTTGGATGCCACGACGCTTCTCGCCGCCTATGCGTTGGCGCCCAAAGAAACGCTGCTGCTCGAAGTGGAACAAGTGCTCGACGCGGCTGATTTGATTCGAGGCGGCCAAGATACCGGCACCGATGTCTCCGTGCTGATTAGCGGCGTCAAGATCACGTAGCCGCCGAGCGCACCCGTGCCCCTCACCCGGACCAACTCGCACGGAACCTTTCGGACACTCCGAACCCTCTCAGCGGTCTCTGCCCTGGCCGCGACGGGAATGTTACGAGTGACAAATCCAACAAATGGGGATGACTCAACGGGCGGGCCACAGTCTCACTACTATCCCTTTGTGCTGACGGAGCCCCTCCTGGTTCGACAGATGTATGTCATCAATGGAACCTCAGTTGCCGGGAATATTGATGTGGGCATTTACTCCGAGGGGGGGATCCGCCTCGTCTCGGCGGGGAGTACCGCAGCGATCGGAACCAACACGATCCAGACCTTTGACCTCGTTGATACCACACTGAATCCCGGACACTACTATATGGCGTTTGCCAAGGGAACGACAGGGCCTTCCAGCCAACAGTGGTGTGTGCTCCCCTCGGCCTATCCCGACAATGTCCTTCGATGTTTGGGGTGTCGAACATCCGCCGACTTCCCCCTTCCCGCAACCCCCGTCTGGGTGGTTATGCAACGATCGGCGGTTCCCTTCTTTGGCGTGACGGGTGAATCAGTCATTTAACGGGTGACACACGGGGAACACACGGGTAACATATGGGGTTGACATCAAGTCTTCAACGTGGATTTTTGAAAACACCGAAGACCCTCTCGGTCGCCTCGCTCTACAGCATCGGCGTGCCGCTGAGTTGTACGGCGCCCACCAATGCGATTTCGGCGTGGGGGACGGCGAATCTTGCGCTCTACGTTCCCTTCTTTGTCACCGAACCGTTGATTGTCGTCCAAATGTTCGCCTTGAATGCGGGGGCGGTCAATGGGAACATTGACGTGGGGATCTACGGAAGTACGGGCACACGACTGGTGTCGCTGGCTCCGGCGGCGGCCTCTGGAGCCAACACCATCCAAACATTCAACATCACGGATACCACGCTGCAACCCGGACTCTATTATATGGCCCTCTCGAACAGTGGAACCACCCACACCTTTCTGTCTATTATCCCCTCCGCCGATGCGGTGGATGTGATCCGAACCATGGGTGTGTTTGTCGAAACGTCTGCCGGAACACTTCCGGCCACGGCAACCTTTGCCGCCAACACGCAAGCGTTCATTCCGTATTTTGGCCTGACGGCTGAAAGCGTTCTCTGATGCCCCCGATGCCCCCGATGCCCTCGATGCCCTCACGCGAAGGGGTGTGACGGTTGCCTCGCGGCGCTCTCGTGATTCCCCTCGATCCTCCTGACCAAGGCGCTCGGTCGGATTTGCCCCCCAATCGAATGACCCCACAGATGGTTGTGGCTGATTCGACGAGTAACGTGCTGATGCGGGATGGAGCCCTCGTCAATCGACCGGGGATGAAACAACTCACAACGAATACCGTAACGGGCCGTCCCATGGGAGTACAATTTTTCCAAATCTCCGCTCTCTCTCGAATCGTTGTCGTGGGAACAACGGTCGGGTGGTACTCGCTGAATCAGGCCGTGTCGCCATTTACCTTTACCGATCTCACAGGCGGGACCGCCCTGACGGGGGACGGGGACAATTTTGTCCAATTTACGGTCTTTCCCCAAGGGAACGACATGCGGCTGATTGGAGTCAATGGGCATCGAAACAACGTGCCCAAATACTGGATTGGAACGGGAAACTATGCCTCGTTAGGGGGAACACCCTATGCCGCACAAGATGTGACCACCGCCGCAAACCGAGTGCTCCTTTTTCACACGATGGAAACGGCTGTAGAGTACCCGTTTCGAGTGCGGCACTCCGACTTTAACGACTCTGATACGTGGCCTGCGAATAACTTTGCGGATTTGAGCGACACGCCCGATGCAATCATTGCTGGAAAAGCCTTGAGTCGCGTGTCGGTGGGAATCTATAAAGAAGATACCCAGTGGGTGGGGTTAGCGCAGCAAGGGACGTTTCCCTTCCGGTATGAGTTGCAAGATCACAAACCGGGTCCGGTCTCTCCCGCTGCCGTTGTGGACGCGGATGGCCGTCACTTTTATTTGGCCCGAGATGGGTCGGTCTATTCCTTCGACGGAAGTCGGTGTACCCATATCGGAGAACCCAATCGACGGTTTATTCTCAAGAATCTCAACTTTGATGCCAAAGAGCGAACGTTTGGATTCTATTCGCGCCGGGATCGGATGGTGTACTGGTTCTTCCCGTCGGTCACGACCGATGACTGTGATATGGGCGTCAGTTTGCATATTGACACCGGCCAATTTTGGCCCCACGCGCTCAAAAAGACGGTGGCCTGCGCGGCTCCGTGGGATTACATTGCGGCGTTGACGTGGGGGGATCTGTCCGCCTTCACGTGGACGAATCTTGCGGCCACCTATGCCACGTGGGGCGCGATGGGCAGTGCTCGCACACCTGTCGAGCTGTTGGGGGGAACGGGGGGACTGCTCTACCGGTTTGGGGGAACCGATACGGACGATGATGGAACGAACTTTACCGCACAGTGGCGATTCCAAAATATGCAGTTGGGGGGACCCTCCCGGCGGTTTCGGCTCGAATCCATGGACAGCTTTTTCGAGAAAACCTCTGCGACCCAAACCGTCTCGCTCAAGGTAGGCACCACGGATACCGCCGGTCTGGCGCCGACCTTTCCAGCCGAACTCACGGACACGTTTGACATTGGAACCGATAATCTTCACCAAACCCTCTACTCAACGGATAGTCCGGGAACCGGCACGGGGTTACCCGAAGCCCGGTTCACGTCCGTGGAGCACAGTCTCACCTCGTCGACGAATTGGAAGTGGTTGGGAGGACATCTCCGAGGCTATCCGATGGAGACAGAGTGAGGACCGGCGGGAGGAGCCGGACGTGAGTCCCCCCGTCTACAGCGGAACCGATCAAGTCAGCCAGGGATTTAAGCGGGTGGTTCAGCTCCCCGCGCTCCCCCGCCGAACGTTCGACGCTCCCTCCGTGACGGCCGATCAAATGCTCAGTTATCTGCAAGACCTGGATCGGAGCATTATCGATATTGAACTCGAAGATCGACGACGACTTCAAGTGTTCGTCAACCAACGCGGGTCGGCGGCATTTGGCGCGGCGGACACAGCCGTCGCCGTGGCCTTTGAGTCGGATGAAGCGGACAGTGACTATGTGGTGTTCTTTTCCCCCTCCTGGAATACGAAGGTCTGGTATTCGGCGGTGGCCTCCACGGGCTTTACGATGAATGCGTCTGACGCGCCTGGCGGAGCCGGAGGCACCGTGAAGTGGATGCTCGCTCGGTAGACATAGGAGCGCTCGTGGCACAGTTGCTTCACGCATTCAACCCCTTTGCCGGAGTCGATGTGCAATCCTACGATCCGCTCGCGGGACCGCCCCCAGCGGTTCCTCTCCAAGCGGGAACCCTTCGATCTCTCCCGAGTGGCCGGGAAGCGTTTGAGCAACTGATCCCTCAAATTCGCAAGCACTTTCCTCGAACGATTCAAACGTTGGAAGAAACAAAAACGCCGGTGAGTATTTCCTCTCGTCCCTCCGAGCTTTTGAGAGAGGATGCGTTGGGTCAGACGATCGCGTTCCAGGGTCCACCCCCACATGTCAGAGTCAACATGCTTCCCGACGAAACCTATCGGGACTACCTCCGTGCGATTGGATCCGAAGGAATGGGACTCAGCGCCGCCAGCACGGCGGCCCACGAACTTGTGGGCCACGCCTCGCGACGCGCTCAGGGTCTTCCCTCGACTCGCCCCTTACATCCAAAGATGCTCGAAGTCTTAGCCGAGTGGGCGAACGCTCGACCCGTGGTCCCGCCGTGGCTCCGCCGACAGATGCCCCACGCATCTCTGCCTGCATTGTTTGAAGAGATGTACGCACAAATGATTAGCGATGTGATGCGGACCCCCGCCGAACGTCAGGCGTGGATGGGAGCCCTGTTGAAAATTGTTCCTCCTCGGTAGGGGAAGAGAGACGACCCCAATGCCTCAAAATAGCTCTGGACTCCAAGAACTTCGCGCCTATCTTCAAACCATTGCGAGTCCCGAAACGATTCAGGAAATTCTCCGAGTCGTTCGAGACAATCAGCTCGACCCCGCCCGAGTTCAGCAGGTCATCTCGCAAGAGGGAGGGGTGGCCCTCGCTCGGTTTTTGATCCAAAACGGAACGTCCACCCTCAATGTCTTTACGGTGCTTGACCAATCGCTCGCCAACAACCTCCCGGCCCCGGACGTGCTGACGGCGCTTCAACAGCCCTCAGGATTTCTTCTGGCCCAGTTTCTGTCCTCGAAACAAATTAGCATTCCTGTGATTTATGATATTCTCCAACAGACGCTGGGGGGAGAATCGGCCCAGGGGGTGCTCACCTTTATCCAAGACCCGGCCAACTTTGACCAGGTCGTAGAATTGTGGCGCGCCAACGTCGATAAAGGGGCGCTCTTGGCGTGGATTCTTGGGACCGGCCCCAAGCCCGCGCCCCCGGGTCCCCCAGCTCCGCCCCCGCCGCCCCCGCCGCCCCCGCTGAGCGGCCCGATCCCCGGG
>ERZ1292637.377-Hain-H14-01um-R3-377-length-28420-cov-4_pt1 | contig 28420 bp, 38 predicted proteins | sample MGYA00564405_ERZ1292637 | MGnify/ENA primary metagenome ERZ1292637 (study PRJEB36523, sample SAMEA6512645) | groundwater metagenome | collected 2019-01-09 | study: AquaDiva: Metagenomics assemblies of 32 groundwater samples | reverse complement strand
TAGCACACGACATAGGTGGTACAAGCACTGAGTCTTAGCCGCAAGTTGACCCTTCCACATGGAATGCTAAGCCTTCTCCTCAAACGTTTGCGCGTCAACGTCGGGATCGATAATAGGCCCCAAGTTAGTAAGCAGCTTGTTTAACTCGTCGAGCTTGACGAGCTTGTCTTCAAGCATTCGTATGTGGACAAGCTGCTCACCAATAAGTCGTAGCATGAACTCGACATCAATGTCCAACAGACTAGGCTCCAATGATGTACAGGGTCACGGCCGATGCCGAGGTTCGACGGAACAGCAACAGTGCAGACTCGTTCTGTGCCAAAGTCTGTCCGACATTAGATACAGTTACTCCAGTCCCACCAGCAAGAGTGATGGCCTCAGCGGCATCTGCCGTATTGATGAGCCAACATGCGAGGCAGTCGCCGTTTGCAGACAATGCTGGAGTCCCAGCGATGATATTAGCGGCGGTGTCTGTCGTGTCAGTCCTGGCAGCACCAGCCGGATCTCTCGTGATAACTCCGGTAGCCAACTGCGCTGCTGTGTACGTCTCAGCGCCAGCGGTGGTTATGTCCGTCAGAGACAGATTTTCGACGATTCGACCTGCAGTAACTCTTACCCCACCAGCAGTGACAGTTACCCCACCGGCAGTGACAGTTAATCCAGTGTTAGTGATAGTTAGTCCAACGCCAGTAGCCAGCACGAACGTCGTGCCAGTAATATGACCAATTCTAGTACCACGAAAACGAATGTTCGTTCGGCTGTTTGCGTCGTCGCGCTCCCAACCGCTGTTTCTTGGACTAAGACCGACTGCCATTTTGTGTACTCCCCAGCCGGGTAAGCCGGCACTTGATAAGTAGTAAGCTCTGAGGAATAGAGGTTATTAGGCCTCTATTCCTCAGATTGCATTTGCTACGCCATGTTAAGGTTGACGAGAGCGTACTCACCGGTAGCGACGGCTTCCATAGCAGTGCCAACAATCTCCTCGTCGTCACCAGTTGCAGTGAAGGTTTCGATAGCACCGTCAACTGTATCTGACGCCATTGCTATCTTACCCAAGATAGGATCTGTTGCACTTGTTAAGACCGAGCACGGACCCTTGAACTGATACCAACCATACGAACTTGCGGCTATCGCCGCTGCAGCAACGCCATACAGCGCAGCTGTAGGCGGCCCCTGATGGATCAAGACTGCAACGCCAGGATTCCGAAATAGAGTAACAGTAGTAACTGTAGTTAAGGCTATTTGGATGGGATCATTTGGATACAAGTTAATAGTCCCAACTGCCGAGGCTGCGATAGCAAGGTTACTAGAAATTTTGTAAACCCGACCCTCACCAGCATCATCCTCGACATTTAGGAAGCCATCCGCAAAGTCGTCGGCTGCGATAGCGGCAGTACCGTTTGTAATACTCACTGCTGTTGCACCAATAGCCGCAGCAGCTTCAACCGCAATCTCATCCCACTCAGCACTGTTCAATGTTTGCTGATACAAGTTGCCTACTACGTTGAGTGCAGATGCTCGACCATAACGAAACATGCGGCCGTCAGGGAGAACCATGACCTTGCCAAGTTCCCACCGCTTGTCAGTGCTGGTCTTCTTCTCGTCCCCGTACTGTGCATTGATAGCATTCGGAAAGAAAGACATTTTATTCCCCTACTTGTGCCATCCCCCACCGACCTGGGGGTCTACCAGTCGGGTTGGTTACCGCTGTGAGGCACGTATTTTGTTTTCAGTGGTCGGCCTGTCACATGTACTCCACCCGCCGTCTAATGATCCGCTTCCGACTGCAATCCACACAAAGGAAAGCATCGGAACGCCTTGCCTCGAACGATATTCCGCAGTCACGGCACGCCAGAGTTGACACAAGCATCTGTTGAGTCCTCCCATAGTGTGTCGGTGTTGTAACTGCGAAATCATCGCACTCACTCAACTCGTGGGACTAACTGCGTCAAACAACATCTCTCGGCCCCAGCCGTCCTCGCGCTCGCCCCAGATGTACTCCCACACTTGGTTGAGTTCCCATGCTCGGAGCGAAGAGTCGTACTCTTTCTCAATGCCTGGGAAGCCAACCATGACAAGGATGAGGGCTTCCTTCGACCAGACACCACCCTTGGCATCATTGTCTGAGTCGATCGTTAGGTTACCATCCTGGAAGATGGACACGCCAGCGAGCGACTTAGCGACAAACCCTTGCTCGATCACCTCTTGACTTACTCCAGAGGGAACCGGGTAAGTCCCTGTCGGTGCCAAGTCCTTGGCAAGTGGATGTAGCATATGCGGGTGGAACGCACCGTAGATGGGCATCGGGCCTGGCTCAGATCGCCCCATAATTGCGGTCTTTGCCGCGCTGATGTACTCCCACGTGAGGGCAGTTCCAGCCGTACCAAGTGCAAGCGAGAATGAGTCGAGCATCGCCAGACCGTCAATGTCTAGCTTGCGGGACAGGGCTTGACCCATGACCTTGCCAGCGACCGTGAACATGTCGTCACGTCGCGTGCGGACAAGTTGCTTCTCCAAGTAGACTTGAATGCCTACTTCGGAGGGCGTGAATGTCTGCAACGTGTCGGAGAGCTTCTGGCCGTTTGACATGTCAACGCCGCGCGTTAGTGCCTGTGCCGTCATGGTGTTCCACTTCGGCTCTCGGTAACTCTCGCCAGCACGATCCTCCAAGCGCACGTTTCGAGTGAGCTGCTTCATCAGCGTCTCGTGCTCGATCGTGTACCTGGAAGCTGCCAGCATCGGAACGACGATGTTATCGACGTCCGCGATAAGATTCAATCCTGTAGCCATCACCTAACTCCTGGTTGGCAAGCAGCTTGTTACCACTTGCCCTGGTCGCGTTGCCGTTTGACATACGCTCGGTACAATTCCATCGTCTTGTAGTCGCCTGGGTTTTCGCTGTACGCCTTGATGATCGCTTCGTCGTCCATCCCTCCGCCTGTTGCGGCAGGAGTAGTGGCAGCGAACGTTGACACTCCGCTCGTACCACGTTCCAAGGCAGCCAGTTTTGTGCTGAGGTCGTCGAGTTTCTTGCCGTGATCGTCGTTCAACTTCTTCGCCCTTGCAGACGCCAGCTTGAGAGCGGCCGACATGAATTTTGCCGGTGGCTCTTTCGCGGCAGTCTTGCGTAGTTCCTTGATCTCGCCGTCATCGAAACCCCACTCGTCGCGGGCCATTCCGAGGATAGCTTCTATACTATCGTCGGCATCTCGTAGTGCGTCGATCCGCTCAAAGTTCTTCAGACGTTCGGTAACTTGTACTAGCTGTTGCTGTGCTGTGTACGCCGCTCGCTCGTCAGAGTTCATGTTTTCGAGCTTGCCTGCATCCATAGCCGCCTTCAGTTCGGCAACCTGTGCACGCAAGGTCGTGATCTCTTGGGTTGATTCCCCGAGCAGTTCACTCGTTCTTTTTTCCGCCAGGCTCTCGGCGTGGCGTCGTATGTCAGCCTGCCTAATGGTTCGCGTTGCTTGCTTCTGAAGTTCTGGATTCGCCGACAGAAGCTCGATCAGCTCGTCGCTTGGCGTCTCACCAAGTAACTTGGTAAGTGTGGCCTTGCGCTCGGCTGCTGAGCCTGCCGCGTCTCCATTAGTTCCGGCTGACGGTCCACCAGCAGATGAGCCTGAAGCACCATCGGTGGTTACAGGCTTGTCACTGAGTACGACGGTCCCTGCCGCAACATTATCAGTCATACGTTATTTCTTTCCCTTCAACCAAGGTGGCATCTTCTTCGCGTCAGCCTTCATTTTGTCGACTTTGGGCATGGCCTTCTTCTTCTTGTCGCCCTTCACATTGCCCTCCATGTTGTGTGCTGCGTGTTTGTATTATACAAGTAATCGCCAACGGTTAACAACAAGTGGATTTACTACAACGTGCGGATCATGTTCAGCCATTCTAGGAATGGCATCAGCACACCCAACCGTGACCATAGTTGACGAAGGGCAACCTCTGTCTTGGAACTGAGGGGCTGGCCTGACTTTAGTTCAACGCGCTGGTCAGCAGACAGCGTGTTGTAGGCGTTCTGTGCCTTCGTGCGCTCTACATCAGGATTAACAGGCACACGAGGATTAACAACTTGCGGGGGCACGTATGGCCCGCTCGGTGGTAGCTTGTAGATAGAGGTGGGGCTACCGCCACCTTCGCCTCCGCCTCCACCACGCCTGTAGTTGCCAGTGAAATAGCCTGTCGTGCCACGTGGCGCAACGTATGGGGTTGTTGCAGGCCGACTTGTGGAGGTAGGTGGACGAGTAGTGGTTGTGCCAGTACCCTTGCCTGTTGTGGCGGCCTTGCTCGTTATGACCGCCGGCAATCCACTTGTAGTGCCGTCCTGCGTACCACCGCCAGGCTTGACAATCTGCGTGCCGTCAATGATCCCCATCGTGCCTGTGATTGTTGCCCACTGCACAAAGCGCTTTGTCTTGCTCAGGCCAGTCTGCTTGGTCAAGACTTCGCTGTACTCCAACGGGTTAAGGCCGTACAGCTTAGCGCGAGCACCTTCCTCATCACTGAATTGTCTCCACAAAGCTGCTCGTGGGTTAGCACTAACAAACGCATCTTGGTCTTTCTGGAGTTGCGTGTACCTGTCATACACGCCGGCTGCTCGAAGCGCGTCATAGAACGCTTTCCCTGATGGGTACTTCCCTTCCTGCACCTTCCTTATTTCAGGGGTGGAGAACGAGTTGTACGCGTCGACCATCTTCTCGATTGCTTCAAGTCGACGCACTTCAGTCTGGGCGGGCAGCTCTCCACGCAACGTGACGCTGCCAGCGACAGGAGCAATGCCACCGCGAGCACCCAGGCCGGCGACCTCGAATGGCTCTGGAGGCTTTGTTGGCTGCTTCTCCTTTATATAGTCCCTGACAGAGTCCTTCGACTTGTCTGTCTGAGCCTTTCGCCAGGCTAGGAATGCCACCAAGCGCACGTTGTCTGGCTGTGCAAGGTAGTTGCGTCGTGCCTTGGGGTCCATGTCAATCCACTCGTCGTAAGAGGCAAGCAGACGCTTTTCTTCATCCGACTCGACGTATGTACCGCGATATGCTTGCAGGGTTTCAGCCGAGCCGGTGTTAAACAGGAGGTTTCTCTTATACTCATTGTCGGCCAAGTCACCGGCGTACAGCGTGTCACCTAACGCGTTCTGTTCGATCGCACGCTGGTCTTGTTGTGCCTTGTACACGGCCTGCATTTCTGGCGTGACGCGCCTGTACATTTGGCTGAACGAGCCGGCGGTAGCCTTCCAGCGTTTCTCTTCGTCCACGAGCAGGCGGGCGCGTGACTTAGCACCGAGAAATACTGTGTCCGTCTCGCGCGTGCGACTGTCTAGAGCACGCATCATCGTTCGGTAGTCGAGGAAGCCGTTAATCACGTCAGCAAGCAAGATACGTTCAACCATTGTCTGCAGTGTGGGGTTATTCTCTGTAGGTGGGACAAGTGTGGGCATGCGCTTGCGTTGCTCACCAATCATCCATCCGGTGAGAGCACCGAGTGGGTCCACGCCGAGTGACTCAAACAGCTTGAGTACGCTCGGGACGGGTTGCAGTGTTGCACCGGCCTCGATTGCTTCACCGCCAGGGAAGCGAGGCAGAGGAACTTGCACTGCCTTGTCCCCGAAGAAGCCAAAGAACGTCAGGAACTCTTGCACGAATGGGTAGAGGGAGAGGCCACCAGCAGATGCACCTGCGAGCTCGGCGGCAGCCTTCGACTTGTCGGCTTCTGACCCGAACTTCTGTGCATTGTCGTACCGCTGCTTCGCGTTGATGAGTTGATATGCCTGTTGCAAGCCGGTAAGGAATGGACTGACTGGGTTGATCCATACCTCGTTCTCACCGAACACGCCACCTGGTTTCCCAACAGGTAGAGAGCCGAGGAACAAGAGTGGCTTGCCGGACTTCTCACGTTCTGATTCACTTAGTTCAAGGTACTTGCCCACCACGTAGGGGATACGTGGGTTGCGGATCATCGCATCCCCGTAGTATGAAATGTTCCTAAGCTGCCACATGCTGAAAGGCGAGATCAGGTTGAGGGCATGGTCGATCTTCGTCTTGCCGGATTGGTAATCGTTCAGGATACGACGAGCCTCGGTGTCCCCAAAATGCGCGCTGTGCTCAAGCAGGTTAGTCCATGTTGAGTAGACGCGCTTGAGTGTTCGGTCAACGAGCTCAGGTGGAACAGCTTGTAGGGGCGTCCGGAGGGCTTGCGGGAGCTCAGCGAGTGCTTTGGTCCGCCAGGCTGCTATGTAGTCGAGGATTTCAGTCGTGTTCGTGTTGAGTGTAGATTCAGCGTCGTCAAACGCGTCAGTAGCCATCTTACGTGCGTGAGCCTTCGATGCGGTCGACGACGTATCATCTAGTGTGGGTGTTCGTACGCGTTCGGTTGGCTTGAATGCGTCTGGGTCCACCCCTACAGCCCTAAATCCCCCTTCAAGGCCAGCAACCGCATCCCGCACAGCCTTGAGGATCGGAGCTTCACGCGCATCAAAGATCGCGCCACGCTTGGCTATCCTTGCTGCAGCAGCTTCAGGAGTTTCAACAACAGGTGGGGTGCCCTTCTTGCGCTTAGGCTTCAATGCGTCTAACGCTGCATGAACCTGCCTGTTCTGTTCTGTAACGACATCCCTGACTTGGTTCCTGGCAGCCTTAGCCGCCCTGAGTAGTTCTGGCGGTCCCCCGCTTATTGGGTTAGCAAGCAGATCGTCGACAGACTCTAGGAACGCAGTCCACGCTTCAACACGTGATCGGTCTGAGTTCTCCCACAAGTCATGGATAATATCTTCCATGTAGCCAGCTTTGACGAGATCAGTCTTCTTGAGCTCAGCGAGATCTGCCGTGAGCCGTTCTACCTGCTCGCGTGTTGCCTTAGCAATTCCAGCGGACAGGTCTTCCGTCCAGCGGAAAGCGCGCAACCCTTCGAGTATGTGCTGTGGATGTTCAGCATCTTGTAGGGCTGACATGGCACGCTGGTGAGATGCGAATAACTCGAACTGTATTTCAGGCAGGTTCTCCACTTTCTGTGCTTGCAAGTGTGCGAGCTGCTTCTTGTGCGCTAGGCCGACCTCTTTAATGGCATCGTCGAACACTTTCTTGGCTGTAGCGGACGCCTGGCCTTGAGTTTGCAAACCTTTTCTGAGCTCGTCATCAAGCAGCTTGAGTGCGTCCGACACTTGGCTGTTCGTCGGCGGGTACACAAACGAGCGGCCGTCAGCGCCGAACACTACAGGTGGGCCAGTAACCCAATCTGCGTCGAGCACTTTGCCGAGCTTAATCTCACCGCCGAGTTGTTTCAAGTCATTCATTGACAGGAGTCTGCCGGACTTGATTGCGCCCATTACCTTTTGTTGAATGCCAGTGACAAGCTGGGCTTCTTCAGGCGACGTAGCAAGCTGCATTGCGTCAGCGAAGTACTTGTCGAGCTTAGGAATGACAGCCTTGCGAGTGATCTGGTACGCTTCTAACGTTCGCTGCTTGACAATGACGCGACTGTCGAATAGCTCACCAACGCCTTGAACTTTTTGGCCAACCCACCTAATAGCGTCGCCTACGCCGAGTGGCATCTTCTCCCACCCAACACGACGGTTAAGCGGATCATCGGACAGGGCGATTGACCCGGCCTGTATATCAACCTGTCGAGCTGTTTTAGGCAGGCCAAGCGCATTATGGACGTCATCAAGGTTGAACAGGGACTTTATGCTACCGCCTTCCACGCCAAAGAACTTGCCAACAAAATCCAGTTGATTGTTTACGTGATACCGTGGCGATAGGTAGAGATACCCCTGCTTGAATGCTTGATACAGGTCATGTGCAATGTTCGGGTCAGGCAGGCGGATGTTCTCCTTGTTCATCCACTTGCTCAGTCGGGAGTGAGCGGCTGCATCCAGCACGTTGGTAGGTAAGACGCCGTCCCACCTGTCGGACAATGTTTTGAGAGACTTCTCTAGTGCTTGGTCGCCAGACGCGTGCGCCAACACGAGCAGACGTTCTAGGTTACCCTCGTCGAACGCATCCTGAACGAGCTGTGCACCTGTAGGGTCAAGCTGCTTGAGTGCAGTGACAGCAACTTGTGTTGCTTCTCTCGCTTTGGGCGTGTCCTTGACGAAGCGTTTGATCTCGGGTTCCATCTCTCGGATAGAACGCAATACGTTCTCTGGCAGTTCGGACGTGACTGGTAGTTCCACCCCTTCAGAGAGCTTGATTAAGTCTTCCGGTGTTAGCTCTTTCGCGTTTATGTACGAGGTAGCACGAGCAAGCTGCTGTGACTTCAAGGCGTACTTGCCGGCGTCATCCCGAGTGACGAACTGCTTGAGTAAGTCTGGCAACATACGTTCAACGGCGTCAAGTGCTGGGCGGGCAACAAACTCTTGCGACAGCGTGACGGCATCTAGATTGTCTGCAAACAGGTCGGTGACAAGGTTGGTTGCATCAATTTCTTCGGCCATTAGCTTGGACTGACCTACACGTCGGAGTAGTGGTACTTTCTCTAGCGCTTTACCGGCTGCACCGAACGGGATAAGGTTGATGGGGTCAGCCACTACGTCTAGGATGACCGAGCCAACGGCATGTACTACAGGCGAAATAGGGGCGCCTGTTTCTTCACTCACGACGTCCAGCAACGCGCCGCCACCGAACGAGGGGTCTGCAATGCCCTTGGCGGCACCTTCGAGCACGTTCTCACCACGCATTAAGCCAGCAATGCCACCAAAGATCGCACGCTGTGGGATCTGCAATGCGTTGAGTAAGCCGGCGACTAGAGGGTCTTCTGTCGCTTTGATGATCTGCCCGAATGGTGTGTAGCTGGCAGCTTGTAGGCCAAACTCAACCGCCCGGCCAAGCGTATCTCGCTCAGGCGCTGGACTCGTCGGCACAGACTCGGCTGTTATAGGCTCAGTAGGTGGGGGCTCGACAGGTGGGGAACTTGTCGGCAAGTCGGCGGCAGCGATCGCTGCAACAGGTGGGGGCTCGTCTGGAGGCGTAGATGCCTGCACTTGTTCTAATGTCGGCGCGGGCTCAGACGGCTCATACGGCGGCTCAACTGCCTGGTCGACCGCAGTCTCAAAGAAGTTGTACTCCGTCGGCGGGGGCTCGTCTGGCGCTGGGCCTGTCGGCACAGATTCAATAGACGGTGCCGGCTCATCGGGAATATGTGTGGGCATGAAGTCAGCTTCTGGCGGGGGCTCGTCAAACATGTAGGTTGGGACTTGGTCTTCAGTTGGAGGTGGTTCGGATATTTCGGGGAACGACGAGTCAGCGACGTCATTAGCAGTAATGTCAAGGACGGTGTCCTGCGTGTCCACGCCTGTCAGGTCTGTGTCGTCAGCAGGGCCTAGATAGTTGCCCTCATCGTCCCACAAGTTGCTTCCTCCACCCAGCTTGTCCCAGCTTGTTAGAAGCCTAAGACTTTGAAGCCTCGTGAGAACGCGCTAGGACGCTCGCCACGCTCGAATGAAGCGCTTTGCTTGTACCGCAGGTTGGGGTCATACTTTGTCAGGAAGTCCTTGAACATTAAGGTGGGGTCTAGGAGTGCAGCAGCGGCGTAATCGTCGGCTATCTTCTGGTAATTTCGATCCAGGAAGGAGGCTACAGCCGGTCCCCGGTTCTGAAGACTGCGCGTGAACATGTTGAATACAGGGCGCATCTGCTCAGGCGTGTCGACGATAGGAGACTTGAATCCCGGCGGCAGGAACACGTTGTTAATGTCACGTCGGAGGCCAAGCGACCGAGCCAGGCTGCTGTAATTATCGAATATGCTCACGCGTCCTCCCCACTAAAACAGACCGAGCTGCTTGGCAAGCTGCAGGTAAGTTGCCATCTGAGCGTCACCGCCGCCTTGGGTCTGGTACTTCTTCCACCCTTCGTCGACAAGGCGGGCGTAGGAACCACGCAACGTAGGGGCAAGGCTAGACATCATGACTGTCCTGAGTGCGTTTGCCTGTGCTGCATTGTCGCCCTTGAACGCCTTGGCCGATGCGGATAAGCCGGCATCTGGGTCGTCAAACAGGTCGTATGCGGAGGTGAGGTATCCACGCGCACCACTTTCTAGGTCACTCAAGCCGCCAGCTCGGTTAATGTTGAGTACGTCACCGATACCACGGATAATTCCTTCACTGCCTGGGGCATCGCCTGTTGCAGCCGACCTGAGTCCGATTAGCGAGTTAATGTCACCTGTATGAGTACCAAGGTACGTCCTGTAGGGGGAATTGAACCGAGTGCCTGCACTGGCTTCATAGTTGGACAGGAGGCGTTCTGCAACGTTCTCCTCTCCGTTGGGCTTGGAGAGCAGGTCGGCAAGGTAGGCATAGTCGAGGCCACGAGTGAAGGCGCTCTCCGTACCAGGCGGCGGTCCAGGCTTAACAACAGGTAGAGGAGTCGGCACTACTGGCGTCACTGGCTGTGGGCTCACGGGTACTTCACCCTGCTGAGGGTCCGGCACCTTCCACTGGTAACGCATAGAAACCATGTCAACAGGGTCATCTGTGCCATAAGTAGCCTTGTTCTCTCGTAACCATTGAAGAAAGCCGTCATAAACCTGTTGTGGGGTAACAGCTTTCAACTCTTCTGTAACGTATTTGAGAACATCAGGACGCTGAGACTTTAGATATCCAATTGCAGCTGCATATTGGGTTGGTGTGTATGCCACGCATCACCTCCTAGTACGGGCCATTATTCTCGGGCATAGGCACGGAATAATCAGGAATACCTTCATCGCGTTGACTGTTAACACCTAGCGCGTCGGCTAGTGCTTGCCACCCAGCACGAAAGGCATCTTCCACGCTTGTGTCTACGCCAGACGCGGCGCTACGAATGGCATCTATGAAGTCGTTTGCACTACCACCGGCACTGCGGATAGCTTCTCCCGTTCCTTTAGCCTGCAGGTAGGAACTCCCACCGCCGAGACCACCACCACTAGCAGCGTTAACGATCGCTGCGCTGTATGGGTCTGGCTGTCCAAAGTCTCGTGGTCGATCGCCTGTAAAGCCAGTACCAGTAGGAGCACCGACAGCAGCTGCGGCCCTGGTTGCGGGTGCAGTGATGGCCCCTCTCAAGATACTTCGGTTAGGGTCTGACCCCCACGCACCCTTGCCCGGCTCAGTTGTAGGAGCACGGGTAGCTACTGCGCCTGCCTTGCCTACACCGCCTCCACCCCCGCCTGCTGCGGCTGCGGCAGCTGCTCTGAGCTGTGGTGTGTCTGGGCCTTGGCCTGGGTCAAGATACTTCTCTTCAAGCCCACCACGACGAGCTGCTTCCATATACGCGAGTTCGGCCTCAGCCTTTGCGCGATCGTCGGACTTACCTTCGAGTTTGGCCCGCTGCCAAGCTGCATCACCTGCGGCGTCAGCAGACGTGTTGGAGCGACGGCCTATACGGCCAGGCCCAGCGTCCAATGTGGGCTCTTGGCCCCTGTAACCTACATTGGCAAGAGGCTCCTTACCTTGTGCTGTGTAGATGCGTGTCTGGAACCCGTCTGGCAGCGCCATGTCGTCAGCCACTTCGGGGAACAATTGCCCGCCGAGCGTGGCGTAACGCTGCAGTACCCTCTGCACGTCAGGACCGAAGTCCCCGGCTGGGATTGGGTCACCGTTACGGAATGCCCAGCCCTTTGGGTTTACCCACACGCCCCCACCTGTTGGGAGCGGCGCGTAGATTGTCTTGCTGACTGTATCGACCCAACCGAAACCTGGCTTCCATCGTGCGGGCATACGTCACCTCCTAGTAAATGCCAAGGATTTGAGCAAGATTCTTGTATGATACTGGTAGTGTCAACTCGGCTCCTGTTGGGCCTGGAACTCCACCGAACTCTTGCCATGTCATTGCTGGGTATGGATCCTCATAATCCGAATCTCTATCATCAGGCCCTGTGTACGGCACTTGTGCGGCTGTTCCAAAAAAATTCGCTTGAGCCTCTGTCCTAGCCCTGTCGACTTGTAATGCTTCGAGCGCCGCCGTTACTTCTGACGGGCCGTACTTAGCGTAAGGGAAGTTTCTGCTGGCGTAGTCTGGCGGAAGTTGACTGTAATCGAAATTCAGTTCATCAATTAGTGCTGTATTAAGGTGAGCTGAGTCCACTGGAGATGGGTGCTCAACCGCCAAGCCCTCAGTGTATCGAGCTGCCATTATATTTGCTGCTTCTCTGCTTGCCGGAGACTGCACGAACTGTCGACCTTGAGGATCAAGCTGATATCCTCTAGATAAATCTCTCATGTCTTGTGTGCGACCCTTAACAGAGCCAAATATAGGATCATATCCAGGGTTCTCTAGATCTATAGCATGCTCAGCTTCATGCTCCAATACACCAGCGCCAGGAGGTATGCCACGCTTAACAAGAACTGTCCCACCAACGCCCATTTCTACACGATCACGGTTATTAGGCCAATTAGTCTCTGCCTTCAAATAAGCATCAGCGCCCGGTGCATAGTAGGTGCCCCAAGCACTCCCTCTGCCTATCTTATCTACATTATAAAACTTTACAGACTCGACAAGTCGGTTAACAGACTCTTCTGTCCACCCATACTTATCCAAGGTCTGACGTATAGTGTCCTTGTCAACCTCAGTGATTGGAGCACCACGAAGCATTCTTTCCATGTGCCATTGAGGCCAACCTTGAACTGGCTCTAGTGGATGCCAGACTGGTGCGTCTTCTGCATCATGAGGCATTAGTATTGTCCTCTGCTTGGTAGTTGGGATTCTGGCCCCTGCATAGCCGCTGCAATGTCTTGTCTAGGGCCTGTCGTTGGCATCGTTGATCCTGCCGGCGGTGCCCCGACCGGCGCTACCCCAGCCTGTTGCATGTTGGGGTCCATGCCAGCGCCTGCTATTGCACCAACTGAGCCTGCGCCGCCAGTGGGATCAACAGCTGGCTCGACGGGTGGAGGAGCACCCACAGGCTGGGCCATAGCTTGCACGGACGAGTTGATGGACTGCATCACGTTCGCACGAAGCTCCATCATGCCGGCGTAAGCCATGGCATTGAATGCGTCCGCTATAGCATTTGCCTTGTCTGTGCCCTTCAAGCGGATCTTGTCCGCCCACTCTGTTAGCGTTAATATGGGTGCGGCCTTCTCTTCCACCATCTTGGAGCTTGTCATCTTCTGCCAGAACATGCGGGCGATCTCACCTGGCGGGTCTTCGAGTTCCAGGAATTCATCAAGCAGTGTTTCGATTGACACCGGCGGGTTGGCACTGTTCGCCACGTTCGTGATAGCAAGCAATGTTTGTAGCCTGTCGCTTGGAATGCCAGACCCCTTCAAGCTGGCCGACACGTAGATGCCATCAGGTACGTCAGATAGCTTGATCCAGTCCTGAATGCCACCACCTTGCTTGCCGATCGACCTGACGGCGATAAACTTCTTGTACTGCTTCTTTCGTCCGCCAGACTCTAGTTGCCTCAATATGTTGTTTGCACAGTACTCAGACACGTCCTCTGCTTGCTCGACAATCGGTTCAATGATGTACTGAGACGCAGCTCGCATTAGTTGGAGTGAGCTGGGCGTTGACCCAGCACCGACAGATCCATACGCTTCCCTGGGGTACGACGCACGACTGATGTCCTCGGCAACGACGGCCATCCAGGCGCGATCGTCAACAGGAAACGTAGGAGGTTTGACTACCTCCACAATGCTTGTGCGATCCATGAAATGTGGCTGACCCTGGCTGGCTGCTGGGTCCATGTCCGCCCACTTACCGTCAATCGTCTTTACGAGCAATAGGCCTGACGCCCACCGCTCGACGACGTCAGCGATCTGATTGGCTAGTTCAGACATGTAGCGGTAAGCAGTCTCATAACCCAGGATTGGTGATTGACCGACGTATTCTAGCCAACGGTTGTCTTCAGCGTCGGGACTTGTCGAGACTTTGAGTTGTCTCCCAGTCTGTAGGAGGGCGCTTGGCCTGAATGGGACGGCATCAACAGGGTTGCACCAAGCTGGGTTTGCATTGAAGCCGTGCTCCTTCTGCTGCTTGAGCCAGTGTGGAGCGCCGCCTATGCCGTCAATCAACACAGCGCCGTTTGTTTCACTGTCGTAGTAGTCCAGCACGTCGAACGCGTCCTGGTCTTTCGTGCCGTCTGGTGGGGTGAACGACATGCCCATTTCTTTGGTGAACGTAGACTTGAGCTGCCCCCACCTGATGCGTGACCTGTGGACGATTGCAGTTGATTCCATGTCCGGTAGTGTGTCGAGGGGGGACCACACGTCTGTGAAGATAGGCCACTCCCCATTCTGTTTGTTGTCCTGCACGACGGTGATTCCAGCGTGCCAACCGTGCACTGCCATGTGGTACGCAAGCTGACGCAGGAATGTACCTCGTCGACGTTGGAACAAGTTGAAGTCAGTCTGCCTAAAGTGTGCCTTCAACAAGCGTTCGACTTGCGAGATGGCAGCGTTGTTCTTCGCGTTTTTGTCGGGATTGTCGGACGGCGGGGCTGACCCACGGAAGATGAGCTTCCCCTGATTGACGAGGGCAACTGTTAACCTAGTGGCAGTCCACGGTTCATTGTTAACAAACACAGTACGGCCAGTTTCTGTGGAGCGAACTGGCATCTCCCACAAGGATTGGAGACGTAGTTGCTTAGCAATCCGCTTGTCGTGGATTTGCACCAACTTGCCATAGAGGTCATTGAGGTCTTCGGGCTTGGTGAATGTGTATTCGGCCAACGTTCCCCCGCAACAGATGGGAGTGTCGCAGGGTAATACTAGCAGAATTGGAGACGGTTAACAACAAGCAAGCTGATTAACTAAAAGGGCTACTCGAACATGTCTGACCAGGAATAATCCCTACGAGCTGTCGCTCGTCCTTGCTCCCCCACTTGTTGGTAGGAGCGTGTTGGCCTGTACGCCTGTTTGGCTTGCCACGCGATCGCTGCTGAAATGACCTGATCGTCGTGAGCCCCACCTTTTGCTTTCAAGTCACGGCCAAATGACTTAGCTTCATCCCATAGGTTACCGTCTGGAGAGATGAAGTCACCAGCATGGATGGCACCATTGAGGTCTGAGATCATTATTGGCTTAGTTCGACCGCTCGTAAGCCAACCCACATGTCGGGTTCTCGTTTTACTACCTAGAATGTAATCCTCTACCTGCTCTTGGTAGTACAAGTTTGTGTAACCTAAGGCTTGCATCGTGCGGATAACTGCCAGGCCGGGGCCATTGCGTTCTACGGCTACAAACGCGTCATTGTAATGCTTGCCGAGGTCAAACACTTCACTCGCAAACAGGTCGTCTGTCAGCCGGCAGTGGATCGTGCAAATATGCTCACCAGTCTGCCAGTCAAGGACTTTTGCGTCCGAGTAGTCAGGTTTACCCCGAGCATTGGTCTTACCTTCGGCCACGTCGACGCCAATAACGTAGTGCCGGCCTGGCAGCGGGCGCTTCCACAGGTAGATGTAGCCCAACGGCTCACCGTCGTTGGCACTTACAGGCGTTGTGGACAGTGGAGGACGAATAAACAGGCTGGATTGCTCTAAGTCGTCCTTGTCGAAGTAAATGTCTGCTGAGGATTGGAACGCTTGGAACGACGTGCTGGGGTATTCACGGAAAAACAGGTGCGGTTCCTTGATTTCGAGCCTCCGCTTGTCGTACCAGGCTTCTATGTGGTTCGGATTCTCGAAAACACCGTAAAATCGCTTCTTGTACCCGTTCAGAGCGTCATGCCACATCTCGTGGAACAGGTCGCTAGTAGTATTTGCGGTGGATTCGATCACTGTTTCGCCGCCAGCAACCAAAGCACCTGTAACGGCAGCAAAATACTCCTCTGGCTTCTCCCAGAAGGCCATTTCCGTGCAGATTAGGTATGTGCAACGCTCTGAGCGGCCTGAACTGGCGGTTCCTGGGAGTGCTTTGATGTAATTTCCCAGTCCTGGGAACTCAATCATCGTCTCGTTGTCCTTGCCAACGCGTGGACGGAACTCATCGGGCAAATGTTGGACCATATGACGGGCATATCGGATCAGGTTGACCGCGTTCCCCTCCTTGTCAGCCGCAATGAGGAGGTTCGCGCCTGGATGTGTAAGCACTTTTCGGAGTTTTTCGGCTATCCAGAACGTGCTGGAGCCGACGTCACGGGATTTGAGCATGATTTCGTGGTCTGTAATGGATAGGGCGACGTCATGCATCCAAGGAAAGAGCTTGAACTTGGCCGACCCAGCCTGCGTCGGTATGTCGAGAAAGAGTTCAAAGAACCAACGAGGGTCCGCACCGAACAAGATGTCGTCGACGGGCGGACGCAAGGCTGGATCAAGCCAAGGCGTTGTCATGTTATGAGCTGAAACTCCAAGCGAAGAAATGGAGGGTCAAGCCCTACTGGTGTTTCTGGGAACTCGTTGCTCTCAATGGCGATTTCTACCGTGTTGAATGCTCTGTCTGTGAAGATTCCGACTGTTTTTGCATCGGCCGGGATGCCGACACATTTAATTCGACGTTCGCCGTCCATCCCTTGGAGCATGAGAAGGAATAGGGACATCTCAACACGTAGTATCTTAACCCGTCTGCTAGGGACTTCTTCATAGAATGACAAGTTGTCTCTGTTTAGGATCATGTCATGCACTTACTGCAGCTTCCAGTCGTTCGTCAATGCGCGACGGGATGTGCGGAATAGGATTTGGAGGGCTATCCTGGTAACGCGAGCTTAGTTCTTTCGATCCGTACGGTCGAACGGATGGCGAGCTAAGTGGAGTGAATGAGATCTGCGCAATCCGCATTCCAGGGTATAGGCGAATCGGTACGTTCAGCAAGTTGTGTAGTTCCAACGTAAGGTGGCCGCGCCAGCCGGGGTCAACAAACCCTGCGGTTGCATGTACGAGAAGTCCCAGTCTACCCAGCGAAGACTTGCCGTGGACCTGAGCAGACATGTTGGCGGGAATCTGGATGTGTTCGAGGAGGCTGCCGAGTAGGAACTGACCTGGTTGAAGGGGATAGCCATGGTCTGGAATCCAAATACTATACGTGTCTGGCGCACCCTCACCTCCGCGTGGGTCAGCCTCATTCAGTGGAAACTGTGTATATGCCACGAGCTTGAGTCCAAGATGTACGTCGTACGAAGCAGGCTGAATGCACTGCTTGTCGAACGGGTCGATGCGGATCCACCCTTCTAGGCAGTGGCCGAGGATGTCTTGGTCACTCAACACTGACGTGCGTCACTTTCTTTGCCTTTGGACGGACGTCACCCAAGCGAACGACAATGAAGTCGAAGTCGTCGAAGTCCTTGTCCTTCAACGCTGGACAGCCTGCTGCTACCTTTAGCTTGGCACTGGACTCGTCCTGTGCAATGCAGACGTCCTTGCACACGATACCGGCTGCAGTTGGGTCGACGATGTAGACTTGGAACAAGCCACGCATGTTGGGATTCTCCTTCGCGTATTGGTATTCTTGGGGCATGCTTGGATAAAATGGCTGTACATACCTTAGTTGACCCTGAAAGTGATCCAGTGGAACTGAAGTAGCACCAGAACCAAACTGATAGCCGATTCCATAGGTGAGATCGCCACCGACTGACATTATCTCTCCTCCTGTTCCATCCGCTCTACTTGTTGTACCTCCATTGGCATCAACTTGTCAACTCCTTCAAGCAGTCTAGGTTGTACTTGCTCAATTATAAGGCGTTCAGCCGCACGCTGCTTGACAAGTTCCTCCCACGTGAATGCACCAGCAGCGCCCAGCTCCACACGATCAGGGATTTTACCCATCACGCGGTTTGTCAGGTACTGGATCATCACGTTGTCGGGAGCTTGCCTGTATACGCGGGTCTTGCCATGCGGGAGAAGTTCCTCAATGTATGCACCTTTGGCGAGGTCGATCGCACCTTGGATGATGTCGGGGAGCTCTTCAAGGATAGTGTCGTGGATACGGTCGATGAGCTCCTTGGCACGTAGGCGATCTTTGGCTGCCATGGTAGGCAACGACATGTTATCGAATCATCCAAAGGGACCAGTTTGCTAGATCCATGCCTGGTTCTGGTCTGTATGGTTTTCGATGGTCTTCCCCTGCTGCGGTCGGCACCCTCTGAAAACTGTTCCAGTCTTCCGCTGTGTCTGTTACGACGCAAAGCTCCCAGCATCGAATAGAAGCGTCTCGATCAAATCCAACGGTGATGACGTCCTTTGCCCTCTTCATTGCCTTGTCTGAGATGTGTCGGAGGAAACCAACTTCGTTTGGATTAGCTGGATCGGCTGCATTGCTCAACGAGCAACAGATGATGCCGAGGAACAATTTGAGTCGCTCGTTCTCTGCCTGTAGTTGGGTTAGACGGAGCTCACGCTCTGCGATCGCTGGCAGGACATTGCTCTCTAGTGCCTCCACCCTATCCTCTAGGGGTAACCGTGGATGTGGGGTATCCTCCATTACTGGGTCAGCGATGGCATGTACTTCTGGGTCAACGATACTGTCAATCTCTGGTGGGAGAACTCTAATTGCCCAACTCCTTGCAGGCTCTGGTAGGTAATCCATTGTAAGCCTTGGAAGCATTGGAATTTCTGGAATCTTTGGAGTCTCTCCAGTAAGCTGTGCCTTGCTGATGAGTGCCACCTGCTTGTTTCTCCCCTTAGTAATATGCATGTTATTAGTAACATGTATAATACTAATAACATGCTGTGCCCGTCCGCAACGTCAGTTTAGCAAAACGCAAGCTGCTTGTCAACCACCAGTTTTATTTATATTATGCAATGCTAGGTATACCGTATACCTAATACTACAGGTATGAAGGAAAACGGTATACCTAGAATTACATAACATGTTGGGGCACAAACAGCTTGTTGTATGAATAATACCTGGGGGCTAGCCGCCCCCAGACCCCCGCCGGGGGCACGAGCTGTTGGGGCATGCAGGGCATGTTAGGCATGTGTTTGCTTGTCGACGACAACCCAGGTCATTAGCTCCTCGCTGAAGGCGGCATCGATCGTCTCACCAGCAATCTGCCACGTACGTGGGGTGACCGTCACGACGTTGTCTGTCAGCTTGTGGTCGGACATGAACGTTTTCATTACCTCTTCGTCCGTGTATGGTCGTGCCACGAGGTTGGAAATCTGGGGAATGTGAACGTCCACGTATGATGGGTTGATATAAGGCATTCGAAAGACACGTAGTTCGGTATCCATGTTGGGGTAGTGCTCTTCTATGTAATTGGCAACATGCCTAACAACGAAGTAGACCTTTCCGTCCCCGCCCCCCATGAGCCAGTCTCCGTCCGACGTCTCCTGTAGTTTGATAAGCCTGAACATGTTAGGGCACCTCCTTGCATCTACTATACTCCATCTGCTATACTTCCACGTAGCACGAGGTATAATCTGTCTATCCTTCCGACAGGCTACGAGGCCCGTCGTGTTCTTCTTTTGTCCAAAATGGGTGGCTTGTCGCGCGTGTGCATATTCCCCTCTCTTTCGTCCCACACACGTCCCATTACCAACATGATGTCGTCCCCCTGCCGAGCCGACGCCGCTCCGCTCCGCGCTGCACCGCAGCGCCTCGCTCCGCCCCCTCCCTTCCCCCCTCCTCCCTTCCCCCCTGATGTTTACTGTTAACCGTATACTGCTTGCCGCTTGCCCCTACCTGATTGCCCCTACCTGTTAGCCTAGCCGTGCGCTTGATCGTCCGCTTGCCACACTGCTTGCACGTTGGCTGGAGCAACAGGACGGGCGAGCGTCTGACTGTCACCCTGCTTGCACACTGCTAGCCACCATAGCCCAGCCACATTGTTGTTAACCGTTTGCTGCTTGCTGTCTGCTGTTTGCGCGTTTACATCAGATCATTTATACGATTGTACGGTTGTACGGTTATACGATTGTACGATTGTACGTTTAACATAATGTGTCGCATTACTGATACCGCGTCTCAACAAGCAGACGCCAGATGCAAAGCGTTGCAATTACATATTGTTGCAACAAGCAGGTTGAGTATCTGCGTATGTTTGCATCAGAACGTATGATCGCCAACAATTGGCGTTACAGCTGGGCGAATTCGGCAGTTCAAGCGTGGGCAAGCGCACTACCCTATACTATGCCGGTCAAGCTGTTTGCTCGCGCGTAGGGTCAAAAGGTGCCCTATTCGCTCGCTTGTCTACCTGGACTTTTTGGCTTCAGCGCTCGGTCGGCTGCCTGTTACTTATCGGGCGCTTGTTCGTCTGCTTGCTATCAGCTGTTTGTTAGAATCGTGTATGGAAGCAGGCGGGCCGGCGAGCGGTGACTTGATTTATTTCTAACGTTGGCGATGAGACTGATACGGCACGCGCGGTCGCCATCATTGATAATCCGGGGGTCGGCAGGCAACAATAACTGCCGTCCGGCGGGCTGACATCCTGCCTACATAATGCGGTCTGCGAGTCTCAGCCAGACTGTCACCCGGAACTGTGCAATCGGTCGGCTCGTCTGCCCGCCGACGCACGGAATGGGGGGTGTCAAGTCGCGCGGTGTCCTACCGCCGCGATACTGGCATATCGACAGACTGAGACAAGCCACCGCGTTTGATGCGGTTCCCTCTTGTGGTGAGCCGTATACTGTCAACAGTTAACAACTTACCGCGAGTCGCCGGCGGGGTCGTGATTAGCCGATCCGGCGCGCGTGCAATAGGTAACGCTCACGCTGCCAAAGCACCCCACACTGGGCAGAATTGACCGTGAGCTAGACGTATGGGCTAACGTGCCGGCCTTGGATTGTAGGCACGGATCAATAGGCTTGTCTTATCTGGTAGCATCTAGCCGTAACACCACACATAACGATAAGGTGGTATGGATGCCTTTCAACCATTCGCCCGCAGCGGTCACCAACCTGAAGAGAGCGGTAAACGAACCCAACCCATTGACTATCGACAAGAGCCCACGCGCAATTCTTACCGCGTTGGTGGCGCGTAAGGTCAGCGCACGCGACGATCGGCAAGCGAGTGAGAGTCAGCTTATCAGGCTGGCGAGGCTACTCGGCACGCGACGTATCTCTGGGCGTGTTTACACTGGCGCCGAGGACTTGCGAATCGACAAGCTGGAGCACCCCGAGTATGCGATGCTCGACGGTATGTCTGTAGCATCGTGCCATCGGCATACTGTTAACTTACTCAAAGTTGCCTACGCGAATGGCAACACGTTCGACAGTGACATCTTCGTCAACGCCGTCGAAGCGCTCAGAGTTAGCTTAGGTGCATTGGTCAAGCCAATCAAGGCCGGCGTCGTGTCAATCGTGAAAGAGACCGACATAATTAACGCATCATCTGGTATCACGCAGTCTGATGTCGACCAGTATCATCGCCATATTGCGGCTGTCAAGCTGGCGCGTAAGCTGGCGGCTGACAAGCTGGCAGCTGACGTAGCCGAGCGTAACACGCATCGCAACGGACCAGTAATCAAGCGTGCCAGACTGGCGCCATCGGCTAATGGCGCGTCAGTCGATAAGGTGCCGGCAACAGTCTAACATCTTGTCAGCTTGCACAATCACTAGCCGTCAACGGCTAGTCGCCATTGTTACGGCTAGACTCTACCAGATAAGCAAGCGAGCGAATAGAAAAACAATAGACGCCGCAAGTCGGGGATAGGATTGACCCCACTTGTTGGCGTCTATTTTTGTTTCCGACATTTTTTTGCTGCTCGTCTGCTTGCTTCACGGTAGGTGACGGCAAGTTGGGGCAAGTCAAGTTAACAGCGCGTGGCATAACACAAAACGTCGGCACACAGGTAGGTTGTGCTGACATATTGTGTCGAGCCGATGTCGCAAGTTGGAGGGACGATGACAGTCTATAGGTCAATCTGCGGGTGCATAAACAGCGGGCCGAAGCCGGACTGGCCGGAGTACTCCAGCGTTTATGACGCTGAAGATGCCGAGATGCTATTCGACTTGGACCTAGCTGTATGGCAGGAAAACTGGGATGATGACGTTGCCTCTCACGTCTGCCCATCGTGGCACTGGTCTAATGACGAGAACAGTCGCAATGTCGCAAGTAGGTGACGGCCGATGTCACAAGAAGGAGGACGCAAGTGTCTATCAGTGAAGCGATCCGCCTGTTGCCAGGCAACACCACGGTCAGGGTCTATCTGAAAGTGTACGGAAGAACGTCACTTAGGTTCTCGACACTGACGGTGAACAAGCTGGCAGAGAAGATGGAATGCATGCCCATGCAATCCGCGTTAGATGCGTACGCGTGGGCAAACTGTCGCGTGCTTGTCGTGGCAAAGTAATGCGCAAGGAGGGGGGCATGGCGAACAGGTTCTACAGGGAAGAGGATCGACCGAATCTTCATGGGTACATGGAGTTCGATTGCTGCGGCAAATCACATTCAATTGAGTCTAATGAGGCGTTGTCTCACCTGGCACATTCTCATAGCATTTTTGAGCCTAGAGCTGACATTCTCATAAGAGAGTGCAGCCACACGGCGATGGAGACTATCGAGATCTGGACGTGCCCATGGGGATGCGAAGGCACGTTTGAGGGCAAGCTCATGATCATCAAGCATCTGAATGCCAGGCATAGCCTGCTGTTGGGCCCAGCCAAATTCCTTGCTGAAGCCATCCAACATGCGGGTGAAGGATGAGCACGCTCCATGAGCTCAGCAGCAAAGTCGACAAGTTGGACATTGAGCACACATTCGCAAGGCTCAAATATGAAAGGTCGAAGAACCTTGTCCGTCGACTTCTGGACAGCAGCAATTCGTCGCGTCTATCTAGTGCTCGTATTCGTCGAGTGTGGTGCGCGCGGAACGAGCTATACAAGCGAATGACTGTGGCTCATGACAAGTACCATCAAGCCTTGTCGGAGTGGCAGGAGGAAGACTTCAGTAAGTTTCTCGACGAGATGCACGAGAAGCACGAGGGGGCAAGCTGATGCCAGAACAAGAGGAGGATGCCAGACGCACGCAGGAATACAACAGCCTGTTTGCAGACTTCTACCGGGGGGAAAATCAGAAGCCAGAAGGAAGGCCAACCCATGACGCAGGTTGAGTGTGCGCAGACGAGGCAGTACCAGCAGCCACTAAACGAGATGCCATTCGAGCGGATCATGTCCAATGCGATGGTGCTTGTCAATGGGGTGGAGCCAGACAAAAAACTCACAGGCTGGAACGACGAGTGCAGGCGCATGTTGTGTCGACTTGCGGCATATCGTGGTGCAGTCGGGTGGGGGATATACACAGACTACCCACAAGAAGGGAGATAACACACACATGATAGACAGGGCCAAGCTGCTTGTCACGACCTTAGAACTGCTGGTGGCACAGGACGAGGCAGAGCAAGGACTTCACAAGCTGATGGTGCTGCGGCAGGGTGGAGCGCTGATTCCTGGTGGGCAGGGCGAGCGGGAGCTAGCCACTCTGCTCAGGTCTATCAGCCAGAAGTGGGCCGACATAGCAGATGTCGTGTCACCACAAGAAGGGGTGATGGAATCAAAGGAAGAGTGGACCAGCCGGATGAACAGATTGATGGGCAACAAGGAGGCATGATGATGGCAACCAAGAACCCGTGTGGCAAGACAAGGCCAACAAGCAACCCGTACGAAGTGTGGCGGGCTGGGACATGGACATGGAACGTGCTGAAGAAATACCAGGCGGAGGACAAGGAGCGCATGAACCCGTATGCCAGGTGGTTCTGCAATGTGGTGACACCCATCGTGCCAGAAGGTGAGCTGGGTGACGTCTACGTGCGAGACATCACAAGCATGGCGAGGAGGGTAACTTGACAGACAGACTCTTGTATCAGGGCTACACTAAGGAGGAGGAAAGGCAGTACAAGGACTACGTTGCGTACGTGCGTCGATATCCAGAGCTACAGGTTCTGGTTCTCACAAAGCACGCGTTCATCATGGCACTAAGGCGATGGAGGGAGGGGTATGCTTGACAAGGCTGAGTTCAAGGCTTGGTTGGAAGGACACGAGCCGAGTGCACGCGTTGGCCTGCGAGCCACCTCCCTATCATGCCCAGTAGCAGAGTGGATCAAGGAGACGAACGCGCAGTCATACACTGAAGTCACGAGCATGACGGTGTTGTGGTATTCAGACGGTCTGGGCCTTCACACTGTGAGTTCTCCTGAGTGGCTCATGCATTTCGTCAACAAGTTGGATGCCTTGAATGTTAGGCACATCACAGCACGCCGAGCATTGCAAGTGCTTGAGCAGGTGAAGGCGTAAGGATGGCAGGGCTGTGAGTGACGCGAAAGTTCCAATCTTTCAGCAGAAAGCACGACCGGCCGATCCCCTAGAAGCGTGTCGAGAGGAGTTGGCCGAAATGACGGCTGGCTGCGACCTGGCGCGTGATTGGTACGCCCACTCGGCACACGAGGCCGACAACCTACGCGCTGCGCTCACGTTGTGCGTCAAGGCGCTGCGTGGGGTCGAAGGCCGCCTTGACATCATGGCATGTGCGGCGTGTGGGAGCCATTACTTTGAGGGCGACGATCATTCCGAATGGTGTGAAATCGGCCTTGCCCTCACACACCCAGCCATCGTGAAGGCGGGGCTATGACAAGCGAGTTCTACATGTACTTGTGGGACGTTGCCAAAGGTAACATCCAGTTCTCCGACTGGTACAAGGGAGGGCTACAAGGTCGGATAGACAAGACGATCGCCATGGCAGACACGTTCGGAGTAGACCGGATGCTGTTCCTTGTGGGTGACCCATACGTGCGGATGCAACTGCTTATTGAGTGGTTGCGCGAACAGAGGGGAGAAGTACCACTATGACAAGCAGAGTGAGAGTGAAGGACTTGCAAGACCAGGCACAGGTTGGGAACGTGGTCAAACCACAGCCAGTACTATACTGCCCGTTTTGTGGTGCTGAGTACAGCGCTGACAGGAGGGATTACTGGGACGTAGCTGACGAACACGAGTTCATGTGCTGCAACGAGCCATTGCTACTCGTACGAATGCATACGGTGTATGAGGAGGTCAACAAGCCATGACAAGCACAGCAAGCAAGCAGCTTGACGACACGCAGCTTGACGCGCTTGTTGATGAGCTCACCTACGTCAAGCAAGCGCATGAACACGATGACTGTGACAAGGACGAGTGTAGTGAGTATCTTGGTTCGTTCATGTCGCTCGATCCGTGTGGCAGATACCACCATATGCTGAGCCCGAACAGCGCAACAAGTGAATGTGTTGCGTACTGGGACATGTTGGATGAAGCGGCAGGCAAGGCAGGAGGGTACATTACAGGAGGAGAAGGAGACCCAACGGACATTTACTTCACGTGGCAACAAGTAGGGGAACAAGAAGAGGAACAAGAGGAGGAGGCACAAGCATGAGCATGAAACAGGCTGACGTTGACACACTTGTTCGGGCGTACAGGCGGATAAACAAGAAGATGGAACAGGAGGAGGTACTGCGACAGGACAAGTCAAGTGCACGGCAGCGGGCGCATAGGGGGAAGACATGGTTTAGCGTGCAAGTACTGGACGGGCTGGATAACGTAGACTGCGACGAGCTGGACATGGGGCATGGGGATCATTGCATACTCGGCCAGTGGTGGAACAAGATGGATCATGACTGGGATTATTACCCACAAGGTTACGGTGATGCAGTGGGTTACCTGGAGTTAACGAACCACCAAGCTATATACCTAGGCTTTCAAGCTAATGCCGGTGGCAGCATGGACTACAACGAGCTCACGGAAGCGTGGAAGAAGGAGCTAGGTTGTGAGTAGGGCATTGCGTCCAATCAAGGAGGAGTGGGGCGAACCAGTTTACCTACCACATGGAACGGATGTTAGCTGCACGTCGGACATCATCATGTTCATTGCCGATCAAGCTGGGTGTAGTAACGAGCAGAGCGATTCCCGAGAGTGCATCACTGTCTACATCAACGAGCCGGTAAAGTTCCTAGAATACCTAGAATACGTGTCAGCACCCCAGCTTGTTGATGATTTCATGGAGGACGAGGGCATCAACGTAGAGGATGACCAGCTGTTTGTTGAGCGTGCCGAAGGGCTAGTCGGTCTAGTGCAAGGCATGCAACAGAACGTGCCGGCATGGCGGGAGTTCTACGACACGTTGGATGACCAGCTTGTTATCAAAGTTGACTGGTAGAGCAGGGGAAAGGAGAGCGCTGTAGTATGAATCCAGATGACGATAACGAACAGGTTACTGTCGCGCCAGAGCAAGTTGACGTTAACACGCAAGCAAGTCGTTTGCATTATGGTGCGGTTAAAGCAATCTGGCGGGTGGAGCAAGCGATCGACGATCTCAAGCATTACATTCCTGCTGAGTCGCGCGTCTACATACATATCAGTGTGCATGACATGCCAAAGGTAATCTTAGGGGAGATGCAGACAGAAGAAGGGTGGGGGTGGGGGCACAGCCAGAATCAAACATGGCGTGAGCGCACGGATCGGCATAGTGGGGGTGTAGTTCAGACAATTCTGTTTCAGAAGGAGAGGGGCTAGCCATGGGACAGTACCACCTTACATGTAATCTGACTAAGCGGGAGTTCCTAGACCCACACAAGTTGGGGGATGGCCTCAAACTGTTGGAGCAGGCATCAAGCCAGTACGGCACGATGGCCGCACTGTGGGGGCTGATCGCCGCCCCACAAGCGCGTGGTGGTGGGGACTTCGACACTCACCCACTTGTTGGGCGATGGCATGGTGACAGGATCGCGCTTGTTGGGGACTACGCCGATCAGGATGACTTGCCCAGTCGGTTCAATGCACACAATATATACGAAGATTGCCGAGATGTACAAGATGGAAGGCCATCCAAGTGGAAGGACATCTCAGAATTGGCGGCGAGCTTTCTTATACACGAGTTCCACATCACGCTTGAGGGAACTGGGTGGAGGACAAGGAACGTAGAAGGAAAGGAAGCACAAGTAGGACGAAAGCCAGACCTTGCCGTTGAGATGCCAACGGCGTTGTCTCAGGATGAGAGGGACGCCTTGTTGGTGAAGATGTTCTTTTCCATCGCAGACCTGACTAGAGATCTTGAGTCTATGGAGGAAGACGGGGCAGAAGAGGAAGAGGAAGACGATGACCCTCAATGACATAGCACTTGCTGGATCGTTCGTCAGTCTCGTTGTCTCACAGTTGAGGCGAGCAATGGGCCTCCCCACGAGCGGGGGAGAGAAAGCAAATAAGGCAAAGAAGGAGAGTACACAACATGCGTGATAGTTTTGGCGATCGCTGGGCCGGCGACGTAGATCACGGCGCAGCTTGGTTCGGTCTAGGCAAAGGTCTCTTTCAAGTTGGGACTACCCCACTCGAAGCGTTCGAGCAAGCTGATGTTCTGCAGAAGGTGGGCAAGTTCCCACTGTACACATACACCAAGCAGCAGGGCAGAATCTTACTAAGTGATAAGGTCTTACTGCGCGAGCCAACGGACGACGATAACGTTTACCGTAACTTCGGTATCGTGTCAGACGACTACCAAGTTGTGAGCCGAGAACGGATTGCCGAGATCTTGACCCCACTTGCTGAGGTCTGGCCCATCACAAGCGTGGGATTGCTAGGGCACGGCGAGACCCTGTTTGCTGTGCTAGATGCTGGCTCGTTCGACGTGCTGGGCGTTGACCTCATTAAAAGGTACGTGTTCGCCACTGACACGATTGATGGTGGCAGTAGCATTCGTTTGGGTGAGCACGACCTGCGAGCTGTCTGTCGGAACACGTTCGAGATTATGATTCAAGGCACCAAGTACACGATCAGGCACAACAAGGAGGCGGACCTGAACGTGCAGTTCTACCTTAAGTTGATTGCGGATATACGGCGGGGGCATGACAAGACGGCCGAAGTCTGCAACAAGTTGGCGCAAGCTCACGTACAGCCGGAGGATTTGGACGCGCTCATTCAGGTGGCATACCCCGAGCCGAAGCTTAACAACCTGGCGTTGCGGGAGTCGATCGCTGACGGCACGCTCGTCCGCATGGGGTTGAGTGACATAGACACTGAGCAACTTGTGCTGAAGCAGGGTAGGTTGGATGAAACGTTCAAGCGGCAGCTAGGGGATGTGCACAAGGCACGCATGTCGGCGGCTGACCTGCTCACGAAGTTCAATGACGAATATCCACGGCTTGCATGGACGCCGTGGGCTGGGTTTCAGGCGGTCGTGGAGAACGAGGACTGGATCAGGCCAGGCAAGGGAATCAGACAGGTGAAGGAGAGTGCACTGTTTGGGGAGAGGGCCAAGATCAAGGCACGCGCATATGTGCAGGCGGCAGTGTTGGCACGCGTTAATTAACAAGCAAGAAGAGGAGACGGCATAACATGTACGCTTGTTGGAAGAACATACCTGTTGAGGGCAAGGAGTACGTCGCACACCAGGAGTGGGAGCTCTCAACGCGCGGTGAGCTACGCACGCACCTTGTTGTTGATGGAGTGGAGAAGGGATCGTTCTGTCCACTCGGCGTGGCGATAACGGTATTGGAGTCGGCGTCGGGGCATTGGTTCAATCGAATAGTTAGAACACCTTCGTCAATAATTGCTAGGAACGAGTTTTTGTATAACCACATTAACGTGAGCGAGAAGAGCTTAGCTACATTCATAAATGCCAACG
>ERZ1292637.375-Hain-H14-01um-R3-375-length-28632-cov-8_pt1 | contig 28632 bp, 53 predicted proteins | sample MGYA00564405_ERZ1292637 | MGnify/ENA primary metagenome ERZ1292637 (study PRJEB36523, sample SAMEA6512645) | groundwater metagenome | collected 2019-01-09 | study: AquaDiva: Metagenomics assemblies of 32 groundwater samples | reverse complement strand
TTTCACCGCCTCGCCATCGGCGTAGTAGCTGGCGCTCTTGGTCAGCATGAACACATACTCGTAGCTGCCCGTTGGTCGCCAGCTCCCCTTACGCAGCACCAGCCCGGCATTCGGCTGGCACTTGGCGCACCCTGGGCATTCCACCATAAAGGAGTCCGATTTGAACTCCCCGTTCTCGCCATGCTCCTGTTGCCCCGTCTCCGCCCTCCATGCCTCCACGTTGAGGCGCATAGTATGAGGATTATTCTGCTGATATGGCTCTTTGTTATTACTCCCCGTGTTAGGGCCGAGTCCACGATTAGGAGGCTTCTTCCAGCCGCAGACTTTGCAGATACGCTTTCTGAATGAACTATATGCCCGACATTGAGGACATTGAGAGACCCTGTGTTGCTCCCACCGCCATCCTGCCAAGCTCTCAGGCATCGGGTTCGTCTTAGCCCACACTATCGCCGACCGCAGTATCCAGCCCCGCTCCTGCATCCGCAGCGCAAACCGCCAGGGTATGCCACAAAGGTTGCCTGCAGGTACGCCGTTGCGGTTATAAGGGCGAAGGTAATCGTCCCCACCTTTACCATCTCGATAATCACCACCAGGGCTACCGCTTCCAGCATAAGAGTCACCGAGATTACAGAAGAGTACCCCATCCTCCCTGAGCACTCGGCGGACGCCCTCCATGACCTCCAGCAGGTGAGCCAGGTACGCCTCTATGCTCGGCTCCAAGCCCAAAGAGCCACGCCAGGCTGAACAGAACCGGCAGAACTGACCCCGCTGCTCGCTCCAGGCACCGGCGTCCTTTGTATAGCCCTCTTTCCCAGGATTAGCCTCGCCCGCATGATGTCCAGGCTGCCTAAGCTCCGCATCCCACACATGCTCGCAGTCCTGGCTGCCACCCCAGACTAGAGGCGGCAGCTTGTAGTCCCGCAAGCCCCAGTCAATATGGCGGGGAAGTAATTACGCAATGCACAGAGTTAGGCTCCATAGCAGAAAGTAGCCCTCTTGCATCCCCTTGTCTTATCTCCCATGCCATTGTATCTCACCCCCTTCGTTTTTGCCCGTCTCAGCGCCCGCCGAGGCATCTAACTCCGTCCGCAGCCCCAGCGTGCGAATTCCAAGGCAGAACCCTGCCTCTACAGGGATTGTGGCGGGCTACCGAGCTACCGCCTCCCGCTTGACGCGGATGCCTTCCCGAAGGAGCCAATACCAGGCTGTAGATTTAGACACGCCAAACTCCTCAGCCATCGCTGGCAACCCGATAGCGTTATACTTTTCTATCAGGATTTCCTTCAAAGGCTTGCCATAGACCTTCTCTACCCTGGCTATCAACCTGCTTCTGCCCATATTCTCACCCCTTCTTAGCCCTCGGCGTTATTATACAAACCTTTTAGCACTATGTCAAGACTCCTCCAAAATCGCAAAAGTTCGTTTTGGTTTATATCTGCGTGGGACTTGACATATTTAGAACAAAGGTTTATCATATCTGGCAAGGAGGTGGAAAAAATGGCAACGGCAGAGGAAAGAGCAAAACGGCTCAAGCAGCAGTTTGATGTCCTGGTGGATTTGCCTAATCACGTTCTTCGTCGGGGAGTAGCCAAAAGTGGTAGTCCTATGACTGGGTTCACCGACTACAATTGGAAGCTGCTACGAGATGAGGACGGGCACTTTCAAGCCTATGTGGAGTGGGTTGACCTGGATGGGGATGGACATAGGGTTGTTCTACCCAATGGAGTTATCCAGGGACTCTTTCGGGCGAAAGAAGCCATCACCAAGTCCTCTCGCAAGGCTGGGGCACGCAAGGCAGTGCAGACCCGCAAAGACAGGGGCATCGTGCCTTTTGTGAAAAAAGAAGCGTAGATGACGGCTACTAGCACGGAGCGGGTCTTGGAGTACCTGCGTTCCTATTCTCAGGCTCATGGGTACATGCCGAACTATGCCGAGATAGCTAAGGCCCTGGGAATGGTCAAGTCTCAGGTATTCTACCACGTGCACAAGTTAGAGGCTGAAGGCAAGATAGAACTTCTACCGATAGGTGGACGCAATATCAGGGTCATTGAGCGTAAGCCCTGACCGCGAGGCAGGCAGCTAAGGAGGTAAAGGAATGGGAAAAGTTTGGGTCGTAACTGGCTACAATGGCTTGCTTAGGGCTTCTGGTCCCGTTGCTGTCGCAGTATCACGGGAGAGGGCAGAAGCAATAGCGAAGGAAAAGGAGTATCTACTGGACAGCTTCAGGATTGACGAATTGGAACTACAGCAGTAGGTAAGGTGTGAAATGACCCAGGCGCTCCCGACAGTAACGTGCCCTAAGTGTCAGAGGAATAGCTTACGGAGCTATGACCTTGGTAAGCCCCTAGTGCGGTACATCTGCGAGTTTAGCGAATGTGGCTTTAGCTGCCTTTACAACTTGACTACAAGTCGCTGGTGGACTACAAACCCGAATGGAGTCATCACGGGACTGGAGATGAACGAAATGGCAACGGCAGAGGAAAAGGTAATGGACTTACAGGAGGCATTGGAGGCGATTGAGACGGGACACGCAATCTGGTCGCCCGCCTATGCTGCGAAGGTCTGCGAGACCTTCGGCGTGAGCTTTCCGAAGAGCCTTATCCAGGTCTTTGAAAGCGAGCGAGACCCCTTGGGCGTAACCATGTATCACGGTCCCGATGATGGGGTGTGGTCGCTGACTCTGGCTCGCCATGTTGCAGAGTGCCTGGGCGTCAAGGATAAGGCACGGGGATTTATCGGTAGAGGCTCCCAAGCGCAGGAGTATGCACGGGTAGTCGCCGAGAAGCTGGGTATCAAGAAGGAGGCGTGAAATGACCAAGATTCCAGACGGCTATAGGGCAGAGCCTAATCCAACACTCGCAACTGACGAAAGCTGCTTTTGCGGGCACTTGAGAAGGCTACATGCTGATTCCCTGTATGAAAGCGGGCATGGCGGATGCCGATTCTGTTCCTGTGCCCGTTTTACTTGGAATGCCTTTGTTAGACCTCTAGCGAAGGAGGCGTGAGATGAACGTTACTATACTAAACCATGGAGCCAGCCTCACCGTAGAGGTTTCCTATACGGATTTCCTTACCATGCTGAGGAAGGCGCTACCAGCACTAAGGGGGAAAATCCATATCACGGAGATAGATGCTGATGGCGAAAGTATGGAAATTACAATCAGAAGGGGAGAGGGTGAACCATGACTGAGAGCCTACAGGCAATGACAGGAGCGTTGAAGATGACCTACGAAGCAATGGAGAAGCCCAGGAAGCGCAGGGTAGTGGCGCTGAGCGAGCCCTTCAGGGAGCGCACCAGGCGCTATCATGGTTACTGTTACTTGTGTGAGCACACCATCTATGCTGGAGATATGTTGCGGAAGGTTAGGGATGGCAGTAGTAGCCTAACCGACTATTTTGCCCACGAAGCCTGCTACCAGAAGGAGGCGTGAGATGACCGAATTCAGAGACGGCAGACAGGAGAGGTTGCGAGAAGATATAAACCGCCTAACTAATATCATAGACGAGATAGAAGATTGCGCATCCCCTGAGCTACAGCCTACCAAGGAGCAGGCTCTCCATGCAGTCCAAGAATATCGCCTTAGTTTGTCTGCGGAGTTGGCAAGGCTGAGGAAGGAGGAGGCGAAATGAACGCAGCACAAATCAAGACGATGTGGGACAAAGACCCGAACGCAGTCGCCAAGGCTTTCACGGCGACGCTCAAGGACTTTGGTTACGCTACCCTGACAGAGGAATATGTAAAGGGGCTCATCGAGAAGCTGGTAAAAGGTGAAGCCCCCACAGGGGCTATAGGCATGTTCCTGAACAAGTGGCTAAAGGATGGCATTGATGATGATGACTAATGGCAACGCCGGCAGCAATCCTAGCGCCTACCCTGAGCGCATCGTAACGGAGTGGCAAGACGCTTTTGATGGCGGGTGGCGGGTTCCTAGCACCTGCAACACCTGGGACACGATGGCGTATTGGTTCTCCATGCTGCGGGACTGGGAGTATAAAGACTGGAACATGGATGAAACGGCGAGGAACTGAAAGGAGGAGACCATGAAGGTCATTGACTACAGGGGGCAGGGGCAAATCGCTGAGGGTGCGATTGTCAATATAGTGACAATAGGTGATGCTCTACTGATTGATTTGCATAGGGGCTATCAGGTAAAAATATCTCTCGCTGAACTAGAGGTATTAAATGCGGAGGTTGCAAAGACGGAGCTAAAGCCATGAGTAGCCAGATAGCAACGCCGTATGACGCTGAAACTGCAGGGCTTGAGGATGATGAGCGCTTTACCCTCTTTCAGCGAACTGTATTGAGAATAATATATCAGGAATTACAAAAGAGCTACCGCACTGGCTATAAAGCTGGCGATGCGGCGCACAACTGCCAGGATACAGGCTGCCCCTGCTACGAGGCTGGCAAGGAAGCCGAGGCGGAGGAGCCTAGCGTTTCGGGGAGGCAAACCTAAATTGACTCTTCACATTTACACTGGACGAGAAGCCGAGGAGCAAGTAGAAGCCTTGAGACCAGTACTATGGTTTATAGCATTGAGGAAGCGAGAGTGTCCAGAGTGTAAGGCTAAAGTCTATCTGGAAATGTTGGAGCTTGGCTATCGCTACTGGTGTCTGAATTGTAAGATTGCCTACTTTATGCCTGTCTTGGGTTTAGGTCCCCAGGAAATCTGGCGAACCGAACCGAGTCAAAGGAAAACCTTATTATTTCTGCGGCAGAAAGCATATTACAACGCTTGCGACAGGATGACCGAATATGGACAGGATATGAGAACTGGGAGGTTCGTTAAGTTTCCCGCCTGGCGCTCATATAGTCATTGGGGCTGGAAGCGAGCCCTTAAAACATTGGAGGCGATTGGAAAGGGAGGATATTAGGAGGCGTGAAATGACAACAGAGAAATTCCGCAAAGCCTATGCAGATTGGGAGCAAGCCTGGGAGGCGTGAAATGACAACGCAGACAGATAACCGCTACTATCTCCCGGAGAGTTGGTCCTCTGCTAGGGAGAACAAACTCAGAGTGCGCCATGTCTGTGCTGAGTGTGGCGAGGAGCTTAACTTTTGGAGAGATAGACCAAGAACCCCTATATTCCTGGCTTGCCATCGCCACAATATCAATGGGCATGAGGGAATTGCAAGACAGTTTACACCGCCATCAGACAAGGAAACTTTAATAAGGAGGGAAGATATGTCGGACGAAAATGTAGGTCAGCACCAGTCGTTAGCGCTCAGGGGAATTCCGCTCACGGGGATCATAAACAAGGAGCAAGCCGTTGAAATTCTGAGAACTGTCTGGAAGGGAGCACCAGACAATAAGATTATGGAGGCAGCTATCCTCTGCCGGGATTTTGGGCTTCACCCGCTTATGAAGCATATTTACCTTATCAAGTACAAGACAAAAGATGGCGATTCCTGGGTTACAGTAATGGGCATCGGTGCCACTCGGCTTCTGATGTCCCGCCAGGGAACGTTCTCCTACGTTGATGACACCCCCAGGGTTATGAACGAGGACGAGCAGAAGCGTATCTTTGGCAAGGTTGACCCAGACAATGTCCTTGCCATTACGAAGCTCAAAACAAAGGATGGCTTACAAGCTCAGGGCTATGGGAGGTGGGCTAGGGCAACGACAGTTTATGGGGCGGATAAAGGAAACTCGGCAGAGAACATGGCGTTCATCAGATCAGAACGGAATGCTTTCAGCCGACTATTCCCAGATGCCAAGTTTCCGACCAACGTAGAGGTGATAGACGAGCAATACTTTGAGGCTCTCCCTCAAACTGTGGATCCCGAGACGGGAGAGATAACTGATTCTCAGGCTGACGCTGACCCCAAGGCTACGGCGCCTGCAGCAGCAACCGCCAAGCCCACGCTTGTTGGCGGAGACTTCACAACCTTCTGGACTACCGCCAAAGAGAGGGGCTATAGTCCGACTGAGGTAGAGCTGATACTTGGCTGCACGGTCCCGACCTGGCTGAAGAAGCCAGAGAATAAGGGCAAGGGCTTGGACTATATTCTGGCTGGGCTACCAGAGAAGAAGGAGGCTTAGGTGCCGATTCTTAACTACACCACTACTGTTCCCGTGCAACGCACGGTTCAGCAGGTCATGTCCCTGCTCGCCCTACACGGAGCGAGCAAGATTCTGGCGGACTATGATGGGCAGGGACAGGTTAAGGGATTAGAATTCCTAGTCCTAACGACTCAGGGCGAGGTGGGATTTCGCTTACCTGTGAATACGGAAGGGGTGTATGGGGCATTGCTCAAAGCCGCAGGGAAGGGACAGGTGCCCAAGACTTTTGGGAAGTACAGCCGCCAAGAACAAGACAAAGAGCAGGCGAAACGGATAGCATGGCGTATTCTAAAGGACTGGGTGGAGGCGCAAATGGCTATCCTTGACGCTGAGATGGTCAAGATGGAGGAGATTTTCCTTCCGTACATGATGGTGGACAACACGCAGACGATGTTCCAGAAGTTCCAAGAGCGGGGATTCCCGCAACTTACGGCTGGCGAGAAGGAGGGCTAGAATGGCAACATTGCAGGAGCAGATAGCGGAGGTTGCACAGTCCAGGCGGAATCTCGCCTTAGCGGCAGATGTCGTGCGACAGGCTAGGGAACGCTGGGATATTGAGCACCAGCAGGATTTAGTAGTTCTGCGAAACTGGCAGGATACCCTTGCTAACCTCGAGACCTCTCTGAAAATGGCGACTCTCAGCGCCTACAAGGAGACGGGCAACAAAGCCCCGGCACCGGGCGTTGGGATTCGGGAGGTTACAGTCCTTGACTATGTGCCTACCGAAGCTCTTGACTGGGCGATAAAACACAGCCTAGCTCTCTCGCTGGACAAGAAAGCGTTTGAGACCATTGCCAAGGGCGGGCAGGTGCCCTTCGTTAAGCTCAGGATTGAGCCACAGGCGACCATTGCCCAAGACCTGGAGAAGGCATTAGCAGCACAGGAGCAGGAACCCTAATATGAACGCTTCCAACAAGGCAACCCTTATTGACAGGATAGGACGGGCGGCTTGGGCTGTCCATGAGTCCGAGGCAGAGGTGCAGGCAAGCCTTGAGGCTGATCCCGAGTACCAGAACTTGCTGGACCAGCAAAGGGCAGAGGAGCAGAAACCGTGACTTGGCAACTCGTTGCCACAGAGCAGACTAGCAGATTAACGGAACTCTTGAAAGAGGGCTGGGAACCTTTTGCCGTTACTTATGAGAGATCGCGTCAAGGACAGGACCGAGTCAATGTAGTTTGGCTCCGTAAGCAAGGTCAGGAGGAGCATGGGCAAAGAGCCTGAGTATACAATCTGCCCCCAGTGTGCTGGGATAGGCTGGTATCAGATGTTTGACCGCCCTGAGCCTGGGTGGGCTCGGCGCTGCTACAGATGTAACGGGACAGGCTTAGTAGCCGTACTGGCAGCAAAGAAGGAGAGCTAAGGACGAGGTATAGCCAGCAAGCGCCGTGTGAGGTTAAACCATCGGTGTACGGTCTCCGTTGTTCCGCAGCACAACCGAGCGGCGGTAGGCAGGCAAGTAGGCTAGGCTCATGCAGATAGGCTCTGGACGACTGAGACATCAGCGCAGGAGCGAAGCGGGTAGCCTAGCCGAAAGCCCCAATTTGCTAAAATGTGCTTGAGAGTGATAAGGAGGCGACCATGAGCGCACAGCAGGTCTACGAAGCTGCGGTGAAGGCGTGGGTAAGGAGAATCTATGAGACATTTGACTTGGTGGTGGCATAGACTACTTAGGGATGAGTGGTGTGCAAGGTGCTGGAAATATGGTGTTATTACGTGGGCTAACCAAGAATTTGATAGTTGGCATTGTCAAAGAAGTTTTGGAAGCTGTTGGCACGGCTACGGGGTGGTAAACCCAGATAAGAAAGTTTATCTAGCTGCAAAGAGGAATATTATTCCTGTAGGGTCAAAGTATGGTGATTATAATGTGTCGGAATATATCATAAACAAGGCTAAGCAATGTCTTACAGAGGAGCAGGCAGAGGAGTTGGTGGAGAAGCTCCAAGCTGTGTTACCGAAAGCAGCTACCTCTGGAGAGGACTCGCTGGTCACTGAGTTGCTGGCAGCACTCCAGGGGTTATTGGCTCTCAGGGCAACTACACCGGCTATCTGGGAGGACGCTTACTATGCAATGTTCGGGCGCAGCGGTAAAGCTTATTGGCAGGCAGCGGAGGACGCCGTAGCACGGGCTGAGGGGGCTGCTAAGGAGAAGCTATGAGCACTGAGATACACAAGCGGCACTTTTTACAAGCACTCTGGCATTGGTTTTGCCATGACAGGTGGTCAATTCAGGGTTGTGGGCATTGTGAGGACGATACCTTGGAGAGGGAGATTGAGAGGCATCATCAAGCAGGCTATTGGGGTAACGCACTACTGCCAGAGGAAGAAGAGGAAGTCTTTTTATGCTACTACCATCAAATCTTCGTGAACGGTGAGGATGAGGAAATGTTTGAGAGAGATAAGGCGTTTGGCGATTTACCAGCATGACTGTATTGTGAAGGAGAGGCAGAAATGACTACAAAGATTGACCTACAGGCTCTAGCGTGGCTGGTGGCAGAGGCAACGGTGCGCTGTCGGAGTTGCGAGGGAGATGGCTCTTATATAATTACGGTCGGTAATGATGACGAGAGCAGTGGTAGCCACGAAGAAGATTTAATGTGTAGCTCTTGTGGTGGCACGGGCGAGGTGCTGCGCTTCCCTGAGATGAGCCAGCCATGTCTTGGTAGCAACAACGAACTGTTACATCAAGGTATACGCCTGCCTCCAGACAAGCATGAATACTGTCGTGGCACAGGTCGTGTGCCCATAGAGCCTGATGCTGGCAAGCTACTAGATTTGATGCGAGGGGCAGGCTACTACATAGAGATTAGACTTGGAGCCGATAGTATTTGTGCTGAAGTATTTCCTAACATTAAAAGCTACAAGCAACTTGTAAACATTGAAGGTAAAGAGTTCACCCTAACAGTCTATGAGGCTGTGGTCAAGGCAATGGAGGCGAGCCATGCTGGTTAAGTGCCTGAATTGCGGGCTAATCTGGAAGTACGTCGGCGTTGCCCAGTTTGAAGGAACGACCCAACTGGAATTAGTCTGCACGCTATGTCCCAAGTGTTCCAGCAACGCCTACCGAACACTAACGGACGTTGAAGCGATAACCCTACGGATTGCGAACCCAGAATAGCTAGGAGGCGCAAATGAGCATTACAATGTGTGGACCTATTTGTGATGTCGGTGGCGAGTATATCTTGCTTGACCGTATGGGAGCCTTTAGTGTGGAAGGTATTGCTCAAACACTACACTACTGTGAATCCCATAAAGCTATCTTGCAAGCAGCAGCAGACACAGGACACTGGGAAGACCTGCTAGAGGGTCCGCTGCGAAGTGCATTTGAAGCTGCGGCGAAGGCGATAAAGGACAGTAAATGAACCTGATTGAAAAGGCAAGGCTAACCCCAGAAGAATGTGCGAAGGCGGATACCTTTTACTTGGGCAAAGCAGGCATTGCCGCTGCTCAGCTTGCGAAGGCACTCTGGGCTGTAGCGGACTGGCTGCTAGAACTTGAGGATAGGAGGCTAGCCCGCAAGTTGAAGGAGATGCTAGAGGAAGCAGGTATGGAGCACCCGAAGTGAAAGCCAAAATCGCCGCTGAGCTGGTCGCTCAGGATGTAACCGAAGCGCAAGTCCAAGCCGCCGTCCGGGACATGGCTGAGATATTGGGCTGGACTGTGTTCCTGACCTGGCGTAGCATCCACTCCCCTAAGGGTGAGCTAGACCTGCGCCTTATTAAACCACCCCGGGTACTCTTCATAGAGTGCAAGACCGAGAAGGGCAAGCTGACCCTAGAACAGAAGCGTACCTATGACCTGCTCAGGCAATGTCCAGGCGTAGAGGTTTATATTATCAGACCCTCACACTTGGACGCGATTAGGTATATTTTGCAGCATGGTTAAGCCCTGCGTAGCCTGCGGCAAGCCTGTGCAGGTAAGAGCGGAGCCGATGTCGCCCTACGACCAGCGACACTCGTTGCCAGTCCTGTGCCTGGCTTGCCTGAAAAGATATCCTGGCAGGAGATACGCAACGGAGATACGCAATGGCTAACGAGTTCATGTGGACGCTGCTGGGGCTCAGCCTGTGGGGGCTCGTGGCAGCTATCATGCTGTGGGCAAGCGTAGAGAAGGAGCGAAATGACCATTCAGAAGAAGGCACGAAGGGTCGCAACTCAATGTGAGAAGCGGGGGCACCACGTCTATGTTAAGGGCAGCTGTCGGGATTGCAAGAAGGAATTGCCGCCTACGTTAAAGAAGCCATGACCGACTTCACGATACTCCTTATCATTTTGTGCGTAATGATTCTCATAGTCCTTGCTGGCATGGGGGTGAAACGATGAGAGTATATGTAGCAGGACCTTATACTGACGGAGACCCAGAAGAGAACACCAAAAACGCCATTGAGGCCGGTAACCAGTTGTTAGAACTTGGCTATAGCCCGTTTATACCTCACCTGAGCCACTACTGGAATCTGCTATACCCACAGCCTATCCAGACTTGGTATAAGTATGATATAGAATGGATGAGATTATGTGATGTAGTACTAAGACTGCCGGGTAAGAGTAGTGGGGCTAGTAGAGAGGTAGAGTTGGCAACACTGTTACATATACCTGTCTACTTCAGTATTGAGGAGTTGGTAGCCAGCAGTCCACGTATGAGGGTGCAACGATGACGGAAGAACAACTCAGGCAGATTGAGGAGCGGGCTGCCAAGGCAACGGCGGGAGCCTGGACTGTATATCCTAGAAGCATCGGTAACAAAGAGGATGGAGAGGAACAGTCAGGGCTAGGTTTTGATATTACGGGACCGCCAGAACCTCAATTGCGGGGTCAATTTTCAAGAGGAGCCGACGCCTCATTTATCGCTCATGCCCGAACGGACATTCCCGCCCTGATAGCCGAGGTGCGAAGACTGTGGGCGATGGCGACAAAGGCTGGCTATTAGGGAATAGATGGGCTAGTAGTGATTCTACTAATTACCATAGCAAGGGATTTATCCCTTCACCTCAAGTAACTGAAATTAACTTGTGGTGATATAATTTGTGTTATAAGTCCTGAACCCGAAAGGGCAGGCGATCACCCGAAAGGAGCTTGCAGAAACGCCTCGAAGGGATATGAAGGGCAAGAAAGTCCTAGACCTGTAGGTAAAAGCCTCGAACAGCAAATAGACTCCAGGTGCGAATCTGGAGTCTATTTGTTTATGGGTACTTCTCTGGTTCCAATAGCACCCACTGGTTGCCCACGTTCACGTAGGTACGCCCGCACACGGCGCACATCTTAGCTCTGAGGCGCAGTAGCTTCTGGGTCTCCGCCAGTATCTCCTCAAAGTCCTTGGGGCAGACAAACGGCTCATTCATGTGGCGTCCCGTTCTTTGCTTTCCTATAGCTCTCGCCCAGGATAAAGGCTGCGATAAGCCCGACCATCGCTATAACCTGCTCTGGTGGCAAGTCCCAACCGAACACTTGGTTAAGGATGGGAACTACCAAGCCTGCCAGCATTGACCAATAGCGACTGTTATAAATTCTCTTGATTGGTTTCATACCACGTTCCCCTCTCTGAATGGCTCCCATGTTTCTCCCAGCAACATGCTTGGCACAACCCACAGCTTACCATGTGCTTACCGCAAACAGTATGATGGCAGCCGAGGCAAGCGGTCGCTTTAGCGTACATTGGGACGGTGCGAACGTGTCCATGCTTATCAGACATGGAGCAGAGACAACACTCAAAGGCTAGGTAGCTTGCGCTGTGGGTTATTGGGAATACTAGATTATTTGTTGTCATGTCAAGCCCCCCCTCAATTGGTAATGAGAAACTATAGCGACGGGCGCGGTCTGTAGACCAGACAACGACCTTGGTTCCTTCGTTACGAGCGCTCGAACCAAGCGTCGGATGCAACGCTACCCGTCGCTATTTTCTATGATTGGGGGGTTGGCTTGAATGGGTATAAGGCAACCGACTTCAAATCGGTAGGATGTGTAAGCACCCACCCCCCTTCATTAACATTGACTATCTTATCATAAGTAGGATAAGGAGTGTCAACTGCCCCATTTTGGCACTATCTCCCCGCAGCCTGCACCGCACCATTCAACACCTGTGATAGTGCCTGCCAATTGATGGCTCCGAGCAGAAACAGAACCACCGCTCCCGCCTGTGCTGTCTCTTTCAGCGTCCATAGCCTCCAAAACGGCTGCCCAAGTCTATCCACCTTCCCGACTAACAAGACCAGGAGCTCCCGCTCGGAGATGCCATCCACACCCTTTGCAATGAGCTTGGCTTGTATATCCTGGACTAGAGGTTCAAAGGTCCCGTTAGGCAACGTGCAAGCCCTCCCATTCTATAAGCCTATTTTGTGTGGGAGTTTCTACTAAGCCTGCCATGCGGTACTCCTCATACCCGCATTGGAGACAGGTGATAGTCCTGTCCTGGTCACGAAACAGGTCTCCGCCCTGGCACCGTGGGCACTGCTTTAGCCAGAATCTAATCATGGTGAGGTAACTATCCGTTGCCCATCAATATATAGCACCCCATTGGAACTGTAAAGCGTTGGTCCGCCTTCCCCAAACTGGATGCCATTAGCCAGCTCTGTCCCCTGGAGCACGATAGCTCTGCTCGATACTCTTCCGTGCAGACGCTCTATAAAAAGCCCACGCACATTATCCACATTTGTAGCATAGCCAGGATACCTCGCATAGTAGCTGGTATATTCACCTACTGTTGTAGCACTACCAAGAGGCACAAAATCAGCATTGCAACTATGAACGCGCTCAAGGCGTCCTTCTGCCCCAGGTTCTATGAATACCTCACACTGAGCGCCGTAAACAATCCCCGTAACATTTGCCCGACTGGTGCTACGAACCACAGCAGTATTATAGGCAGCTACAAATTGATTATTGAATGGCGTATAGAACGCTGCCGAAGGTCCATTGAAAATACCATGTATGTTTCCTACCCCATTGGGGGGAACAACGCCCGTCCAGTTAAACAGATGCTTCAGGTGGACAATCGCATCTCCATCTATAAGACCCTCATTTCCGATTCCTAAGCAACCCTGACTTAATCCAGGGCTTGCATTGCAATCAAACCGTACGGGGTCTGTGAAGGTTGTAAGACCAGCAGCCACAAAGGCTACATTGGTAATTGCTATCCCCACAAGGAAGCCGATGAGAATGAATCCGATGATTTTATGCATTTGGTCTCCTTTGGCGCATGACAAGGACGATGACGCAGAAAGGTATCAACGTTTCTTGGCTCTCTTCCCCGTAGGCTTCCAGCCGTGTTCCACGCCTCGCAGAAGATTCGCCTGACCTGTCGCCTTTGCCTTAGTCGTGCCCTTTGCAGATACCTTGCCCCCGTGTGAAACCTTATACTTACCGTCTGTCTTTGTAACTCTAGCTGGCATAGCTCACCTCTTTCCTTTTGGCTGCCTCTTGGCAGCCTTCTTCGCAGGACTCATTTTCGCTGGGTGCCCTTTCATTGCGGGGTAACTCCCTTTACCTGATTTGTGTGCCATCGTTTCGTCTCCTTTCTAACCTCGTCCTACTGTAACGAGGTCGTGTAATATCCTCTGCGCTCCCGTTGGATAATCTGAGGACTCAAATCCACACGCCGTTATGGTGCTTTCGTTGTTGATGAAACCCTTGTTTGCCCGAAATATATTATCAATGTAGATGTCCGCCGTGAAAGCCGTATAGCTGATGTTCCTGAATTCCAGCTTGTGCCACACTTTATGTGGCTGAGCCGTTAGTAGGGTGGTGTAGCCATCCGCCCCCTGAATCCTGATGTCAACGATCTCCTGTGCACCACCCGCCCATCTCATATCAAGCCGCAGCACCTGGTTGCCAGTCAAGACGCTGCCATTCCCCTCCCAAGTCCTGGCAATCTGAAAGACACATACCGCCTGCGTTGCTGTCGTAACATCCATATAAACCCAAGCATAAACCACTGTTGGCACGTTGCTTTTGGAAGTAATCGTGGGGCTTTTCCAGTATGCAGGATCAGGAGACGGTCCAGGAGCGGTGGACTCCATTGCCACATTCCCGGCGTCAAGCGGTGGCGCCACATCTGTAACGAATGCCCATGTGCCAACCGTAGCCGTTGCCCCACTGGGCTGTGCGCTGTCCTCAAAGCTCCATTGCCAATCCAGTGTTGCAGGGATATAGGAGGGTTTCGGTCCACCCACGCTACCCATCGCAGCGTTAGCTGCCCCCCGGGGCAGTCCTGGCTTGCGCCTCTTTATGGAGTCCTGATTCTTTAGTAAGCCTCGGTAAAGTCGTTCCTCTGTCTTGTTCATCAGATGCGCTCCGCCAGAAACAGCCTCACTGACCCTGCCTTCTCCTCGCCCACCAGAGCCCTTTCCGAGCCAGTGAGATAGGAAAACTCCCACTCAGGTATTGGCGCTACGTTATAGCTTACCTCTTCATTAACTCCCCGAATGAACTTGAAAACCACCAAGGGCACGGAGTCCAGCACAGTCGCCAGGTCATCCTGGACCTGCTTCACAGCTCTGCCGGGGTCGGCAGAAGCCTCTACATCAACGAGAAGCCCAAAGGCGTTCCGCCTCGTAGGAATCTTCTCAAAATACATTACGGGCGAGTGCATCCTCGGGCTGAGCGTATTGGTTCCAGCAAGCCGATTCAATGTAAATTCTACGCCGAAAACCTTTGCCGCCACGCCCAGGTTGCTCCCCAGATTTAAGCTGGTGGTAACATTATTTAGGGTGCCCCAAGAGGTTACGGGATTTGCATAGTTCAAGCCGTACTTCGCCACAATAGTCTCATCCGCGCTCATACTCTCATTATCCGAGACAATCTGAAGCCACCGGGCATTGAACTCCTGCATTCCCCCCGTGAAATGAGGTGTCCAAACAATGGCAACGGTATCAAAGCCATAACCCGAAACAGAAATGGGGTCTTTGTCCGTGTCCTCAACCACTCTCAGAGTATTAGCCGCTATAGTGTAGTGGAGCGTGCTATCCACGAAGCCGAGAACGTGTCCGTCTATATTGGCACTGGGATTATTGCTGGTCAGGACATGCCATGCTCCACGTCCCTTCTCGTACCCCTCAATCTCTGGGTCATAGCAGAGAACGAGGGAGCGGTCTGTTGTATTACCCGATTCTGTCCCTATGACAAGCCACTTTCCCATGCTTGTTGCCCCTGTTAGCCTTGCTGTAGAGCCTAGAAGCCGTGTAGTGCCTGACGGAATAAGAGCGTTCAGCGCTTCAAAGGGGGGAGAGATGGCTGTCTGAACAAGGGTATTACCATTCCAGAAAAACTCATACACCATCCTCTCACCAATGGCGTAGAGTCTGCCCTGGTGAACTTGAAGTATATTCATGCCGCAGTCATCGGCAGCCGTCTGTTCCAGGAAGGGTCCGACGTTGAGCGGGATGAGCTTTGTATTTGTGGTATCCACTAGGTAGAGATTATCAGCCGTTGCCAGCCAGATACCTACATTCCCATTGTGGTCCCAATATGATGCCCTGCCAATGGGTGGGTTATTGCTAGTAAAGGATACGAAGTTGGAGAAGTTGCTGCCATCATCCGTGCTCTTGCTGACCTGTACCAGACCCGTTGCAGCCCTCTTTATGGCTGTGTAGAGGTCGCCCAGGTGAGAGATGATAACGGCGTGGTCATCAGAATCGGCAGGCAAAGCTACTCCCAAGACGGCTGACATAGTTGTCCCGTCCCACCGATAGACATTCGGCTCGTTGGCAGCGCCAGAATCATCTCGTACAAGCGCAATAACATACTGAGAGTGTTGAGCAATATCCAGAATATCGGGAGTCCGTCCTGCGGCAGCCACAATCAACGTCCCCGCCCAGGTGCGAGTGGATTTTGTATATTGCTGAAAGTAAAGGTCAGCCGTTCCATCCAAGCTGAGAGCTGTCGCAAGACCCAAGAAGGTTACAACGCCCCGAATGCTGTCCATCGTCGCTGGGCGGGTAACAGTCCGAGGCAAGGGCGGTAGGACAATCTGCTCCTGCCACCGAGTATCGCCGAAGGAACTCCACACGCCTTGTGTTGGCGATGAGTCCAAGCGGCGGAACCCAATGCCCCGTTCCCACCGAATCTCCCAAGAGGAGAGAAGCGCCCTATCGCTGCGCTTCTGTTGGGTCGTATTCCTGGAAGCAGTGGAGAATTCCTGAACCAGAAAGTGTAGCAGAGGTTCCTGAATCTCGTACTGTTGTGCGTTCAGCGTTATTCGCATCGGCTCTCACTTTACGAAGGGAAGATACCCTATCGCCCCTGGTTTGTGCATCCTTGCAAGAGGATTGAAGGCGAGCTTTGCCAGCGCGTCATTCACGCTTTGTCTCTTCCCCTGTATCGCTTGCATGTTCGTCCTGGGCTTGCCCTCCGCCATCGTGAGCACCCTTAGCGCAGTCTGAAGGATGAGCCAGTTGATTTCAGGAACGCCAAGCTCAATCGTGTCCGCATCGGCGGATAAGGTAGTAAGCACTCCCTCGCCCTTTAGCTGAATGCGGTAGCCAGGAGCAGGCTTCATGGTGAATCTCAGAGACCGAGTGCCACTATTATCTTCGAAGGTTACATACGGCCAAGGCACATAGCCGTCATCGGGGTTTTCCTTGCTCCGTTGCACTCCTACAAAGTTCGGACCCCTCACAATCGTAGTGGGAAGAGCATAGCGGTAGATGTCATCAACGATGAGCGCCATCCCATCAAAGTAGCCCGTGCCATTCGCAGCCACCTCACATATCGCCTTGACTTGGGTCGCCGTTGAGGGAACAGCCGCCGAGACTCGCAGCTTATCACTCTCCCACCTGTCCTCTCCCGTGTGATATGTGCCGTTGGCAAAGTTAGTCCCATCCCAATCAAGCCTGAACCTGAGCACGTTGGCTGCCGTAGCATAGCCCCAGCCCTCCAGGACTGCGGTCTTGCCTGTCAATTCCTTGATGTTTAGCTGGGGAGCCTGGGTAAGCTGACCAGCAGAACCCCCCGCTACGAGCTTAGCAGAGCGAGTGCGCCACATCTTGATTGTGGTATCATAGGTGAGCGTGGGAGACCCCACCGAAGTCCAGTCCGCAGCAGCGATAGCCGTCTCAAAATCCCCATTAGCCAGGCGGTTGTCCACGACTAGGCTCACGTTCTCAATGGGAAGGTAGAGATCGCCGAAGCTCTCCTCGGCTACTCGGTTAGCCGCAGCCGTATAATCTGCTGGCTCGTACTTGTGAATCTCATAAGTTACGCCTGACGCCACCTGAGCCGTGAACGCCCTCGTAACTGTTATCGTGCCGGTAGAACTGGTAAAGACTGAGATAATTCTGGCTTCACCTACATTCGTTCCAGAGGTCAGCAGGAGCCAGTACCCAGGAAAGGTGATATCTGGATAGCCAGACAGGGCACTATCAACGGCGGTGGTGCCGCCAGCGTTGCCCGCGCCAGAGGTCGTGCCGTTAGGCGTCCAGTCCGAAAGTTGTTCTGCGACACGCCGTCTAATAACGCTAAGAGCTGTGGTTGCCATTCCTCAATCCCTCAACCGGTGTTCCAGCATAGGATACTTCTTCCGCCATCGTTCCCTAGTCTCCTCAGTGGTTACCTGGGACAATTCCAAGAGGGCTTGTTCAATAGTCTCCCTTGTCATCTCATTCCACGACCCAATGATAGGAGGCTCAGGGAGCTCAGGGGGCTCAGGGGGCTTTGGTTTGCGCCGAAACCATTTGAATATGTCCATTAGTTCACCGCCTCAATTCGGTTATTTGAATTGATGCTGAGTCCCCTGCCAGAGACTACAGGAAAGGCAAGGTCGTCAACAGTTCTCGCTGCTGTATAAAAAACAAGGACGGTGGTTTTAGCTCCTGCCGTGGTTGTCTTCACTATAATAGCAATGACATCCCCATTGGTCTCCGCAGCCGTAAGCGCCAAAGAATAGACACCAGAGGATGTCGCTATCTCTGACGCTTCATTAGTGCAGTCGGTGAAGGCAGCACCATCAATAGACCGCTCGGAGTCCAAAGCAGCAGCAGCCGTTACCAAATCACCATCAGCATCTAGGATGGGAAAAACTATGGTCGTTGCCGTATTCTTCTTTAATGGAAAGCTGCTTGCCATTTAGAATCCCCCCCACATTCGCATACCCTGGATATTCTGAGTCCGTGCGGTGTAGGGTTGACCACCCCCTGCTGCCTCCGTGTATTCTATGTGGAGCTTGGGAGCCTGGGTTGTATCGTTATCGTAACTCCTGGAGTTTATATAACTGTCCACGTCAGTGCCAATGTCGGAACCATCATCCTCATGGAGTATTTGAATAACAGTAGGGTCATATGAGTCGGCAAGCTCCTGAATAACTGTTATTATGGATGGGGAGTTGTTGAACTGATTATCTGTCGGATTTCCGTCATGGTCAACCCCTGCCGTTGTTTTAGTCCTTCCTGCATGGTCAGCTTGGGTTGTTGGAGCAGTTGGGGCAGTTTGGTCATCAGCGTATATTTTAGTAAGGGGACTGCCTAGAGAGCCTGTCCCCTCATACAGAGATATATATGCAACATCTATAGTAGAACCAGATAAACCAGACACACCAGTAAAACGAGACCATGCACGAAAAGTTCGCTCAGGTTCAGGAATACCCACAGCCTGAACACCAGTTGTATGCCCCGCAGTTTGAAACCCAGTATCATACCCTGACCAACTACGACCATCATCCGCAGCCGCTCCAACTTGCAGGTCTAGCGTAGGGTCAATGGTTACTGGGAACACCATCCCCGTCAGGTCAAAGCCCAGGCTCACAGTGCCAGCTACCAATGAGACGGCAAGAGGTCTAGAGATTGGCTCTGGCTGTGTGGAGTCTGTGACAATCAGCCCAGAGAGTAATGCCATCGCCTCCGCATCGGGCATGCCCAGGGAGTCAATGTCAAACACAACCTCGTCCCGCCATGCCCTAGGCGGTGGGCTTTTTAGCACGAGTTCAAACTTCACCCGTGAGTTCTCCCACCTGATATGAATAGCGAGCTTGGCGTTCTCCCATCCTATCGTGTTAGCGGCAACAGGTTGGAATTGGAGTCCGAACAAAAGTCGTGTAGCGGGAAACCTAACTAGCCTGGTGCCAAATCTATCTGGCTTGATTATCCGCTCGCCAGTAGTCAGGATAGTTGCCTCGTATGGCACCTTGTTAATCAGATAGCCACCTGGCACCAACACGGGGTTCAGGTCTATCGGCTGCCACTCTTGGGTATCATCCCTGTAGTTCTGCCAGGAAATCCCAATATCCTGAACAAACTTGTGGGGCTGACCTTCATCGCCTCTATTGTAGAGCCTGCTAGTCGGTGTCCATAAAGTTCTAACGGCTAACAAGAGAATAACCCCCCACTAACACTTCCCAGGAACCATCAAGCAAAACGAGCAATCTGTAGCGTTTTATTCGGAATAGCCAGAGGTTCCAATAGCTATACTCAACAAAGAATGTCCCATTATCAGATACAGGTTTCTTATCCTTACCGTTTCCAATGTAAAGGATTTCTCTTGCTTTTGTAATCATTAGCCTAAAAAGTGCTCTATCACATGATAAGGGATAGCCCTAGCAGCACCCTCTACTCCACCAGCCTGGATACTCACTCGCACCTGGTCAGCAACATAGATGGGACCTAGAGTGCACCCATCATCATCGGAGGCTACAGTGAAAGCATAGGGATTCCGCCCATCGTTGGTGTCTAGGTTACGGAAGTTAGTTCCATCAATCGCTACCATGAGTCGTATCGTGCTGTTCTGTGTCAGAGTAGTGAGGTCAAGATAACACATGAAGATACGAGGACGTAACTCAGTGCTTGTGAACACTGTTTGCACATTTGTATCGTTTGTCTGACTATAGCTAGGTCTGCCCCCTGTTGCTCTGTTATCTAGTCTTACACTCATTCTACGTCCTCCGCATAGACACGTATGTTACCTAGCCTGAGAATTGTGTTAGCAGCATTGTCGTTCTTAATATAAAAGTTGATGGCAAAAGAACGGATGGTTGTAATGTTTGTGCTGATAGTTGCCTGCAAGACGTTATTGACAAAGAAGCGAGCACCGTTTATTCTGTTAAGCTCAATACGATAAAGGTTGAGGTTGGAAAGAGTTGGCGCAGTAGTAAGTACTGAGGTAGTTTCTGTTGCACCACTATCACTATAAGCTCTCAGAACATCAGAGACAAGCTCAAAGCCTAGCATATTGTCTACAGTGCGTGTCGCGGTAAAACCCGCACCAGAGTCTGCCATTGAACCAAACCCCATAGTAAAGCTGGCATTTTCAATATCAGCAACACTTGTGAAAACCGCCTGCCACTCTAACACGGTCTTGGTAACAAATGACAGGTCAATGGCTTGCCCGTTTTTGTGAGAAACCACATGCTTGCGAGTAGCAAGAAAGACACTTCCCCCATTGGTTGCACCAGTACTTAAAGTAGCCTGCGCTTGTAAACCAGCTTGACCACCGCTTCTGCTGCCATCAATAGTTCCCGATGATGCGATTACGGAATACCACTTAGAGTAGTCTATGAAGGCATCTTCCCAGTCCTCAAAGAATATAGGAAGCTGGTTTACACGGGCTACCCGCTTTGAAATGGCGTCCAGGCTAGCACCTGCCCTGATTATCGGCGCTCCATTTGCCATCTTATTCCCTCCCTAGCCCGACCTGTCCGTCAGATATTCCACGTCCAGCGTGGCGCTCACAACGACGGCGATTACCCCGAACCTCTCTAGTTCATCCCGTGAGTTAAGCAGGATGATGTCGCCAGCGTCAGCCTGTAGCCCCTTCGTAGCTGTGGGAGGAGTCCCCTCCCTGATGAATACCACCGAGGCGGTACGGACATATATATCCGCCGCATTCGCCCCATCTGGAACAGTCAATGTAACAACTGCGGCGGATGTAACGGAGAGCCCGAATTGCCCCGTCCCAGGTATTACGCTGGACTCATGGGTAATGATTTGCCTACCATCGTTGGTGGCACGAGGTCGCACAAGCCCAGAGGGAGATTGCGCATAAGGACCAGGGACAGTGATAACCCGCCCCCGGCTGTCCACGAGGACATTGACATCGATGGAATCAGCGCCAGGTCTCCCCGTAGCAAGCCGACTCCCCGTTTTACCACGTAAGTCTGACATGGTGTATCCCCCTTTATCTTGTGGGTTGGGGTGAGCCAGTTAAGCCCACCGAGCTATTTAATTCTTCCTAAAGACCCAAGGATACAGCGTCGAGGTAAATCCAAGTGTACTCCCCAAAGCCCTGGGGCGCAGTGCCCGTTGCGTAAACGTGCATCTGCAAGGTCGCAGGTCCAAGCAGGATAGGCATGTCTGGGTCATCTATCGTCCACCGATGATGCGTCTGGTCTGTGTCCGTTACCGCTACCTGAGCGTAGCTGTGGTGCCACCGCCTGACCTCAATCAATCCCGTAGCTGCCGTGGCATTGCCCGTGTATAGGGAGTTCGCCCCAATCGGCGAGGCGAAAGGAGCATCTCGGCGATAGTTCACAGGGGTTAACAGCGTGGAAGTGCCAACACCAATGCTGTTTGTCGTGGTTGACCAGATAAGGTGCAATTCTGTCCCTGTAGTATCCTCAAGCGTTACGGCGAGGGACAGGGGAATGAGAATCGCTCCCGTAGGCACGGTCAGCGCAAACTGTGGCTGGTCTTCATCATAGGCGGTCTCGGCGAAGTTTAGCTTTGTGCCAGCATCGCCCTGCTGGGCGTAGAAGCTCCGCCCTTCCAGTTTCCATTGGAGAATGGCGTCCCTGGTAATCTGGATGCTGTCTCGCCCTAGAGTGGCGGGCGCAAGAGCCCCTACTGCGATAAGACTTGAACCTTGCTTGTATTCCTCTGCCATTTCGTTTCTCCTTCTGTCCCGCAAGCGGGAGTCTATATTTCAGAAAGCCCTAGCCGCTAAACACGGCTAGTTTGTCGCCTTTACTGGTATCTCCTTAACATCTTCCTGCCCATTCGCCTTAGCCTTGAGCGCCTGAAGCTCCTGCTCCATAAGGCGATTCTTTACCACCTCTTCACCAATGATTTGTAAAAGCTGCTGTACCGAAACATTCATCTAGCTTCCCCTTACCTGCTCTAAGGCGGCAATCTTGGCTGAGAGTTGTTGGACTGCCCTGGTCAACAGCGTTTCCAACCCATACATATTGACGCCAGGATACGAACCGTGCCCCTCCGGATGCTCAATACTCTGGATTGCCAAGGGTTCCCGCACCGACTCGGCACGCAAACCCATCTTCGTCCGTTCAGATATATCTATCCAAGCATCATGCTTGAATGTGATCACATCTATCCCGTTGATAATACTCAGGGCGTCCCCCTTGTAAGGCTTGATGTCGTGTTTGATGGTCTCGGATGAGTCCACGGTAACGGCATTGGTGGAGGTGATATTAGTGTGGTAGGACTGTGTAACCCTGGCACCTGTGGCTGAAATAGTCCCCGTCATAGTGAGGTTGTTCGCACCAAGAGCCAAATCGCCGCCGGCAAGAGTCAGGACATTCGCCGCATGGGTCAGTGTTACATCCCCGTTGTTGAAGTTGAGGACTCCGCCAGAAGCAAGGAATAGGTCGGCCCACATGAGAGCCGTTGTGCCCAGGGCGTTGCCGTCTGAGGTAGCAGGGGAAAGCGCCGTGGCGGTCAGCACAAGCTCATCCGTGCCAGCAATAGCTAGTTTCAAGTCGCCGCCCGCAACATTCATCGTGCCATCCGTGCCATCGTGGTCGAATGCAATGTAGTCCGTTGCAGGCGTGGTCTCGGAGTGGATATACCATGTGGGGTGCGTGGGATTGGCAACGTTCCAGTCGGTGTCAAAGTCCGCCCCCGATGCAAGGTGCAACACCCGATAGGTATCGGGAACCAGGATAGCTAACTGCGCTCCTGTAGCGTCTCCTAATGTTACTTTGAATCCTCGGTAGCTATTTGGTTGAACTGTCATTTTCTTCTCTCCTTAGTGTTGCTCGGCAACACGGTAACTAAGGGGTTATCTCTTACGGTTCGGTCCTCGCCGCCGCACTGGTTTGTCGCTAGGGTATAGGGGCGCTTCTGGAGAAGGACTGAGCGTCGCCTGTTGCCCCGTCTTGCTCCCCATCATCGCCCGAATGAGTTCCTGATTGCTCCTGATGGTCGCCAACTGTAGTTCCCTGTCCTCTTCCCGTCGCTTCTCTGTCATGTAATCCTTCATTGCCACGTACGCCCGTTTATGGGTTTTCTGCATGTGGGCATCCAGGGCGGTCTTGGTCGGGGTATGGTGCTTCATGCAGGGCTTGAAGCCCATGCCCTTTAACATCTTATAGTCAGGCGAGTCAGGATGTAGAAGGCAAACCAGGTCAAGCCCATAATTCTGCGGGATGCCAGGGTCTTTGTCCGTGAAGATGAAACTCCCATCTTCGGGTCTCTTTAGCTGGAAGGTTTGCCAGAGTAACCACCGTGGCTGGTAGCTCATTGCCCCCGTCCTGTTATCCCACACCTTCACATAGCCCTTGAAGGCTAACTCCTCGACGGTGTAGTTGCCAGTGTCGTCCTGTCCCTTGTCCCCCTCCTTCATGTACCCTGGGGGGATAACATCCTCTCCACTCCTCATGGCAAAGGCTGCTATGGGTTGCCTTTCTTTCTCCTGCTGCTGTGTCATCTTTCAAAACTCCTCACTAACTCGCCGCCATACCCAAAGGTTGACTGACGGGTTTTGAATCGCTTTCTCTCTTCTATGAAGCGTTGCCACACCCCCTCCATGTCCGATGGCTCCACTTCTACTCTGGTAGAGTCGCTCCGCAATCGGTCAGCAATCGCCCGCAGTTCCCCCACTGTGTGGTACACGTATCCCCTGCCTGTAGCCTCATCCACGTATCCCCCTGGAATGGTGACCTCATTTGCCGTGTAGAGACTTGCTAGCCCCAGGTCAATAAAGGCTGTAACCAACCTATCATTCCGTGCTACCTTCAACACCTGGTAGCGGTGCCTCGCCATGTTGCTGGCATTGAGAAGGTTTAACTCCGCCAACAGATAACAAGGCTCATCCTCTGTTACAACCTTTACCACGGCATCGAACGCTTTCTTAGCATTCAAGCCTGGTAAGTTCTGGCCTGGGGCTTGCGATTCAGTCATTGCTAGACTGTCCAGTCTCTGTTAGCCTCAACTGCGAGGTAATCGGCGTCTATGTCTGCCGCCGTGGTAGTAGTGCCCCAGCATCCAATGCCCCCTGCTTGCAGGGTAGCGGGATTTACCGCATTAACAGTGGTCTGTTTCAGCTTGCCATCAATGTACCACCGTGCCGTGCCATTGGAGTCTATCTCGACCCGAAGCACTTGAGAGGCGGCGGCGACCGCATCCTCATCAGCGTCAACAGCCGTTGAGACTGTTTCTCCTGTCGTTGTCCCTCCGTTATAGACCATGTGCCAATCCGCTGCATCGGTTAGTTGGCTATCCAACACGAAGCCGCACAAGGCAGCTGCGACCAGGGTATGCGTGGAGCCAGTGGACGTTACTGGCTCTGCCACATCATCTGCCAGCGTCCCCATGAAGCCAATGAAGATGCTGCGGGTGGTCAACGCCTGAAGCTCCACACGGGCTTCAACGGCTAGCGGACCATTGAGAGTCGGACTGAAGACTACTTCACTGCCAATCCAGACGCCCTTCGCATTCTCGTCATTGCCGCTTATCCGAATCCAGCCACCCGACTTTAGCAGAGATACGATACCGGTATCGGTCTCTCCCAGGTCGCCTCGCACCGTGAACGGACCAAGGTAGTAGGCGCATCCACCTGCCGTAACTCCATAAGCGACGCCGTTTGCGACGGGGATTTCGGGTCCCGCAAACTCGTCAAACAATACGATTCGCCCATATCCACTTTGTGCCATTTCTCTCCTTCTGCCCAGAAGTTGTTACTGCATGGGTTTCGCTCCCACACACACATTCTGGAGCTTTCCTAACTTATTTATGCCGGCGCTGTCGCATCCGCAATTATCTCTCTCGACCAGTTTCCTCCGCCCCGCTGACCATATGCGTACTCGGAGGTCATAAAGAGCAGGTCACCTCCACCGCCCCAGCCTGGCTTTCGTTCCGTCTCCGTCTTGATTGCCATGCCCCTGACCAGCACCCAAGCCATCTTAGAGAATACGTAGCCTTTACCGTCAGGAGTGGAGTCAAGCGTGATGTCCCCATCCTCCACAATGGATACGCTGGCAATGGGGAGTGTGAAGCCCGTCTTGAAGACCTGGGCTGTTGCCCCTTCAGGAATGGGATAAGTGCCTACGCCCGCCACCAATTCGTCGTACATATCCTTGATAACGTAGCCGTGAAACACCCCCGCAATCGGCATCGGTCCAGGTTCCGTGGCATTGGATGTGATGATGTATCGAGCGGAGGCAATATCGCCAACCTGGATTGGCGTCCCGGTCGCCCCCATCTGAGTGGAGGCATCCATGGCGGTCAATCCGTCCTCATCCTCCTTCCTCACCAGAGCTTCGCCGGGCAGCTTACCCATCTGGGCAAGCGCCTTTTTCGAGACGTTCCTCTGAGTCTTGTCGGGGATGAACGTGGAAATCTGCACCATCTGGGGCGTGATGGTGATGGCAGAGTCCACATAAGCCTGTGGGTTCTCGTTTCGGGTCTGCTCCGTTATCGCTTGTGCGGCAAGCTGGGCAAATAGAATCTCCTTCCACGAAGTGCCCGAGCCAGTATCCAAGTTGGTTTTATCCACAAGCTGTGGAACCACCCCCCCATATTCCCTGGTGCTTCTCGCAGATGCCACAACCGTATTGAGGCTATCCGAGAGTTGCGTGGTAGTTGTGTCGCCTGTTGCCATTAAAGTGTCCTCCTACTTGTTACCTGTCCCAATACTTGTTCAGTTTGGCAACGACATCGGGCGTCATTGCAATCGTGCCCGCCGCCACCGCCGCTTCTAATGCCTTTTCGTTCATGGGGGCTGCGCCAGAGTTGCCGCCAGTATCCATCGTGAGCTCACCCGATTCTCGCATCTTCTCCTTGAAAAGCTCGCCAGCTCGTGTGACTACAGCAGCCTCCGTCTTTTCTCTTTCAATCTGGCTTAGTAGAGCACTCACGGCTCTCGCTGCTTGTCTAACATTACCCTCAGCCCACAAGGCTCCCGCCTCGATAAAACGAGCGTCCTTTGTAAGGTCAACACCAAGCGCCGTAGCTCGAGCGTGCATGTCGTCTAATATCTCATTCGCATCCGCCTTTGCCGCTTCCTGTTGGCGCTTTTGCAGGGACTCTGCTTGAATCCTCTCAACCTCTTCGGGAATCTTCTCAGGCTCACCAGTGGCTTGGTATTTAAGTTGCGTGCGAATGATTGTCCGTATCTCTTCCTGTCCTTCGTGCAAAGCCCTTATCGTCGCCTCTAACTCTCGCTGCTTGAGTACATTGCCCTGAAGGGAGCGGATTTGATTTTCCTTCCGGTCAATCTCCGCCTGGGCTTCCTTAAACTTAGCCTCGTAGTTAATCGGCGCTGGGGCAGTCTGGACAGGTGCAACCTGAGTCTCTCCTTGCGGGGACTCCTGGCTTGCTGGCTTTTGCCCGCCCTCTGTTAAGCCTGTTGGTTCCTTTTCCTGTGTAGTCATCTCTCCCCTTTCATTGGTAGATGAACAACAAAAAAACCCACTTGGAGGGACAAGCCCTCAAAAGTGGGTTGACTCGCAACCAGTGTGGACGGACGAGCCGTCAGTTATTCAGTTGATTTAATTATTATCACAAGGTTTTGCTGATGTCAAGCCTGCCGTGAGCAGAACGACCGCAGTGTGGATTTTACCATGCCTGTTGTCTGAAATCGTGAGCCTGCCTGCATGAATATAGGCAAGGGTCTCAGTTCCACAGCAGTCGCAGCGCACCCTCACCCACTCAGCCTTGTCCTGTGATTGCTCCATCATCTTGCCCCTGCCGGCACTTTCTCCCCCATGGGTCGCCCTGGCGGTGGAGGAGGCACCCTTGGCGTCCGTGTAGGCGTAGATGTAGGTGCTTGCTGAGAGGGGCTTCTCGGAGCTGGTCGCTGCCGCCTCAGTTGCGCCCTAAACTTATCGCTTGCCTCGTCTTTCAACTCGCCCATTTTCTTTTGAATCAGTTCCTTCTGCCTATTTATTGGGAGCGCAGGACTCACCCGTGGCAAGTATGTGGCAATCCCTGGCGTAACCACTTCACCCATGATGCGCTGGTAGTCCGCTTGCTGGTCTTCGCTCAGCTTCACACTGTCACCCTTCACTTTTGGCGTGAGGTCTATGGAATTGGGCGCATAGCCAAGTTTAACTCCCAGCGCCTTAACACGGGGTAATCCCTCAAACTCCCTACTTGTCCTATTGGTTATTTCGGCGAGCTTGTATTCATAAGTCCCAACACCAAAACCTACCGCCGAGGGAAGCCCCGTAGCAAGTCCCCATCCGCCCACTTCGGATGCGGCTTCGTACATATCAACTGGCGCCATAGGAGCGAGTCTGTCCATCCATTGCTTCAGACTAAATGGGTCTAGTTCTTCCCCTAGAAAGGTCTCTCTAGTTAGTCCTTCCATTATCAGACCAGGCAGGGGAGCTTCCTTGCTTTCCGCAAAGCGCCCTAATGTGGCATACCGCTCTGCTGGCGTTACCCGTCCCGTGATTGCAGATTTCTTTTCTCCAACAATCAGCTTATGCGCTGTTACCGCAAATTGCTGAAATCCTCCCCAGGGGTCAATCCTAACGGGTCCCAGTCGGAGCTTCATATAGTCCGCACTTCTAGGGTCAGTTTCTACATCCCACAGTCCCAACTGCTTCCCCGTTAGCAGGACAGCAGAGGTTGTCCCAATAGCACTAATAACCCGCTTCCACGCCTCTATCCGAACTCGTGGGTTTGGATGGAAAAGCCAGCGTGGAGTGAGTGCCCGTCCCAGGGTGAATCGGAGACTAAAAAGCCCTGCGTTCAGAGCGGGCGATAATTCTCTCAACGGTCCTAACCCTGCCCTGCCCGTCATATCGCTTAACATCCCCGCAAAGTCGCTCGCCTCTTTCAGTATGCTGAATGCCTTGCCGGGAGCTAACTTAATTTCTCCACTCGCTACCCTAAGATTATCGGCGTAGAGTTTATCCACATACTTGGTAAATATGCCCCAGTTCATCTCATTCGTAGCGGTTACGAATCCCCGTTGGGATAATCTAATCCAGGGTAGCTTTTCGGCAAGCCTTGGGATAGGACGCTCTCCACCCAATATCATGAAACTTTCTTCCCGTCGCCATGCAGGAGTACCCTTCTGTTCCAGGGGACGCAAGAAGTCCTTGCCCAGTTGCTCATAGAGGGGATAGTATGGATGATTCTGGATGCGCTGCTCGGCAGCCTTCGCAAAGGACGGACTCCATAGTGCCTTCCAGCCAGCAGCATTGGCGGCTATAAACTCTTTGGCGTTATTAAATATCAATGGGAACTGTTGCCGCCAGAAGGATAGGTCAAAGCTCGCTTTATTCGCCCGAATGAAGTTTCCTATATCTACCGCAGTCCACCCGACCTCTTTAAGCACCCTAACTACAAGATGCTGATGTCCCTCTGGCATTAGGGAAGCCATCTTGATTGCCTTATCAATCGGTGGCTCATAGCGAGGAGCGGTAAAGGGTTTTGGCGCTGGCGCAAGCCAAATTCTAAGTAGTGTGGTC
>ERZ1292637.372-Hain-H14-01um-R3-372-length-28726-cov-166_pt1 | contig 28726 bp, 28 predicted proteins | sample MGYA00564405_ERZ1292637 | MGnify/ENA primary metagenome ERZ1292637 (study PRJEB36523, sample SAMEA6512645) | groundwater metagenome | collected 2019-01-09 | study: AquaDiva: Metagenomics assemblies of 32 groundwater samples | reverse complement strand
GCGAGTCATGCCCGACTGGCAGATTGTGACGTTCGGGCCGTATTCGATGAACTAGTCGGAGGATCTGACCATCTACGACGGTACGCAGGTCATTGAGATCGTTCTCGGGCGCGAAGCATTGTGGGGCGCCAAGAATAAAAATTTAGTACCACTTGGCGGGGCGATAGCGCTCAGAAATGCGACCCTCGAGGACCATTCCTTCCGCGCTGGCGGCGGGGCGGCCAAGGTCGGCTCGGCGTATGCCGCCCAGTCGGGCCAGGCCGCGATTGACTACTTCCCGGACGCGTCCACCCAGCGGACGGTTGTGAGCGCGGACGACGGCACGATCCGAAAGGACAACGGGTTAGGAGGAGGCTGGTCCACGCTGGCCTCGGGCCTAACAACGGCGGGCCAGGTGCCGTTCTTCTACACGGCCGGGGCGGAGGGGGCGGGCGACGCCCGGCACCTGATCCATGTGGACCGGGTGAACGCCCCGCAGGTGCTGGCGGCGGACGGCGCCGCCATGGCCGCGATCGCTTCGCCGCCAGCCGCGTGGAGCGGGGCGAACCAGCCGGGCGGCGGCGTGATCCATCAAGGATTCAACTGGATGTTTGGGGCGGCGAACGACCCGCACCGGGTGCATCGGTCCACCCAAGCGAATCACGAGGACTTCACCTCCACGGCCTATTCCCTCCGGGTGTTCCCGGGCGAGGGGGAGCGGCTCGTGGCGGGGCTCACCTACAAGGGGGTGTTGCTCCTCTGGAAGTACCCGGTCGGGGTCTACGCCGTCGATACCTCCGACAACTCGGACGCGAACTGGCGCGTCATCAAGGTCGGCTCGCCGGGGGCGGCGGGACCGGCCAATGTCGTCGCCATGGAGGACGACGTGATGTGGGTCGCGCCGGACGGCACGTGGCACCTCATCAGCGCGACGACCGCGACGGGCTCGGTGCGGGCGGAAGACGTGGCGGCCCGGAAGCTCGGCTCCTGGCACCGGGACAACATCAACCTCGCGCGCCTGGCGTGGGCGCAGATGGTCTACTACTCGCACAAGCAGGAGGTCCAGCTGGCGTGCTCGGGCGTGGGTCAGACGGCCAAGAATCGTCGGCTGCACATGGACCTGAACCGGCGGATGGAGTTGGGGGAACGCTGGGTCTGGTGGGATCGGGACCGGAACGAGGCGTTCTTCCTCCGGAAGGAGAGCGAGATCCACGTCCCGGCCATGATCGACAACGTCGGGCAGCTCTGGAAGCTCGACCAAGCGGACCGGAACGCCGCCGGGGCGGCCTATATCTTCGAGTTCTTCCTGGCCGACACGGATTTCAGCCAGATCATGCCCGGCTGGCAGGGGCGCTACAAGAACGGGCGGTTCATTCAGATCGAGTACGACGGCAAGAGCACGGCGACGGTGTCGATCGAGATTTACGGGGACGGGGCGCTGCTCCAGACCATCAGCCAGACGCTGACCGCCGGGGCGGCCTCGCTCCCGCGGGCGCTGCCGTTCGTCCTCGGGACGGGGAGCCTCCTGACGACGCCGCGGCGGCGCCTCCGGGGGCGGGCGCGGCGGTACGCGGTGCGGGTGACATCGTCGGTGGTTGATGTCGATGTGAGTTTTACGAAACTTTTGTTGGGTTTAGAGATCGGAGAATAGAGATGCTACGGACGATGCTTCCATGCGGCTCTGGACCGGACAGCACTTATCGTTCGCGCATCGACGCCGAATTTGGGGGATAGGCGAATGACGAAATCTCTCGCGTGCCTTCTAGCTGTCCTCTTGGCACTCTGGCCGACGACCGCCGTCTGGGCGCAATCGGGGGGCAATTGTTCAATTTTCAAATCCTGGGGGACGACGGAAACCCTCACGGCCTCCGATCTGAACACCTCGTTCACAACCGTCGGGGTCACGAACGCCACCCAAGCGTGCATCGACGGCATCTCGGACTCGCTGGCGAACATGCAGACGGAGACGACGCCCTACACGGCCGGGGCCGAATCCCTGGCGACCAGCGGGGCGGGGGAGCTCCAGCGCCTCCGCTATGTTCTCTCCAGCGTGTTCGGGTTCGCGAACTGGTACCGGCGGGATCAGAACGTGGACTTGGCCACCGGGACGGAGATCCAGGGATCGGGCCTCGGGCGGCACATCACGGCGGTGGGGCTGCACACCTGGAGCGGGTCGAATCTCTGGCCGGCGATCACGTCGGTGGCGACCCATACGACAGGCCTCCTGTGGGGGCAGCCGGGCGCGCTCAACGTGGGCGGCGTGGCGGTGGAGCACCACTTGACCCTCATGTTCGACGCCACGTCGGACTCTGGCCGATTCGGCTCCGGGCAGACCAACGCCCGGTCGTGGTTCGCCTTCCACGCGGCGGCCCTCACGCTCCACCACACGGCGGCCCTTCGGTTTTTCCATTCCGAGGGGATGATGGATCGCGGCCAGCGGGGGCACGTGACGGCGCTCCAAATCCACCGGGGCCTGCCGGGGCAGACGGGCGCGTCGGACGCCAACTCCAAGAACGACGCCGCGTACAAGGACTCCATCGTTCTGGGGCACGCCACCGTGGGCTTGATGATCCACGGCACGGGGATCGTGGGCGGGGCGAACCGGCTCTACGGACTGTCCGATGACGGGCGGTACATGGAGACGAAGACGATTTCCGGCAGCGGCATCACGATCAGCCACCAAGCGGGGCAGATCGTCTTCAGCCCGACGGCCTCCGCCGGGGCGCTGCCGAGCTATACGCTGCGGCCCGAGGGCGCGACGTTCGGGGCCCACAACGACACGGGGGCGGGATTCCCGGCGCTGGTCAAGCACGCCTTGGCGTTCAACTCGTCCTACGCCCTGGAGTATCTGGCCGGTGCCCCCTCTGGGACGCAGATCGGCAACCAGACGGCGCACTGGTACGTCGCGCTGCCGGACGGGACCAGCTACACCGGTGCCTCCATCACGATCTTCAGCCGGCAGACGACACGGACAACCGGGGCGGTGGGCTGGCATGTGCTGACCCGGCTCGTCAGCCACGCGACAGCCTGGCAAGGAAGCTACACCGTCAACACCGTCTATCCGCAGAACGTGAACGGCACTGCCAACGCCGTCACCGCGCAGAGCGAGCATCTGACGACGACGGGGCTCTCGACGGCGAAGGGCGACCAGATTTTGCAGATCGGCATTACCAGGCTCATTCAGCCCAGCGCGAACAACACGTTTTCTGTCTCGGAGCCGACGGAGTTCGTGCAGGCCGTCATCCGAATGCGGTGAGGAGGATGGTCATGCGGCGGCGGGCGTTCCTCGCGTGGTTGTTGTTCTTGGCGCTCTGGCCGCGCCGAGCAGTCGGGCAACCGCGTGGCACGTGGCGACGGATTGAGACCGACCTGGACCCCGATACGACCAAGCGTGGACCGGTGGAGGATACCATTGAAGTATCCAAAGATGCTGCCAAGGGGAAACTGAAGAAAAAGTCCACGTCCATCGTTAGTGTCCACTTCTGCCCCCACGCGGCGGGGGAGCCAGCGAGTGAGTGGTATCACTGCAAGGATGACCCCAGGGCGCAGTACGAGGAGATGTAACGTGGCCCTAGACTTTGATGCGGTGGATGATCAGGTCAGTCACGGTGACGCGAATGCCATGGATGGCATCGCCAACCTGACCTTCACGGCGTGGATCAATCCCGATACAAACCCGGACACTGGTCGGCTAGTAATTTCAGCCAAGACGGCAGACAACCCTACTCATCTTGCGGGATCATACACAAACAGCAATAGTCTCTCTAGTCGATTGAATGCGGACGGAATCAGCCATACTGACGCGAATACCATTACACTCACTGTATGGCAACATGTTGCTATGGAATATGATGGAGCGCGCGCCACAGCATCAAGAATTCTATACTACATTAATGGCATCCTTGTGACATCTAACCACACGGGGAATGGCCATCCTGCTACGCTTCCCTCGAATGCCGCCAACTGGACGATTGGTGGGGCTGGCGGGCAGTACTGGGATGGTCGAATTGCTCTTGTGAAAGCGTGGACTGCCTCCTTGACCGCAGCGGAGATCGTCCAGGAAATGAACAGTTTCCGGCCTGTTCGGATGGCCAATCTCGTCCTGTGGTCCCCCTACGACGACGGCACGAACGCCCGCGACTATTCGGGGAATGAGAACCATGGTGTGGTCACTGGAGCCTTACAGGCCCCTGGGCCTCCTGTCTCCTATGGAGGCCAGGTGCGGCGCTGGCGGCGCGGGCCCGACCAGCGCTTGTGGAGGCGGGCATGAGGATCTGGGCAGCGCTGCTCACAACGGCGGTTCTCACGCTGGCGGGGTCGGGCGCCGCCCAAGGCCCGCCATCCTGCGACTCCGAGCGGGCGCAACTCCGGTTCCTCGTCCAGAAGTACGGCCAGGAGCGGACGCAGCTGGAGTTCGCGCTCGCCAAGGCGGAGGCCGAGCGGCAGCGGCTGGAGGCTGAGCTGGCCAAGCGGGGCGGGGAGGGCAAGTAAACGTGGAAGAGTTGGCTGGGAGGACTGGCGCGTGAGCATTTTGGGTCTATTCGATTCAGGCGGGCTCGACATCGCCTACGGCGGCGGCGGGTTCGACCTGGGGGACTACGGGGACTTCGGCATGGGCGAGTTCGCCGGGTTCCCCGAGTTCGAGTTCGACCAGGGCGGCTTCTCGTTCCCGGACTTCTGGTCCTCCCCGGATTTTGTGGGCGGCGAAGGGTACGCGCAGGATCTTGAGGGACTCCAATTCAACACCGCGACAGGGGAAGTGGTCTTGCCCAGTGGGCAACCGTTCGACGTCGGCGACACGACGTTGCAGACTCGGGGACTGCTTGAGGGAACTCCAGGAGCCCCGCCTCAGGCCGGACCTGGATTCTTTCAGCGTGTTGCGCAAGGGGCGGGCGGCGTCATGGGCGGAATCAACAAGGCCCTCGAAGGCAGCGCACTCGCCCGCGGGCTGGCGACGGGGCTGGTCGGGGCGGCGGGCTTGGGGGCGAGTCGCCTGATCGGAGGGGCTGAGCCTCGGCTTCGGGTGCCGGGATACACGGAGGCTCCTGAGACCGTGGCGCTCCGCGGGGCGGCGTTTCCTGGGCAGTTGACCATTGCCGGGCAACTCGCCGAGCGGGCGGCGCGGGAAGCGGCGGCCGAAACCGAGCAGGCCCCGATGTCCAGGGACGTCCGGATGACCTCGCTGGCCCGGATGGGGGGCTTCCTGCCGGGTGGGGCGGAGGATCCCATCGTCGCCGGCCTCCGGGCCGAGGCGATTCGGGCGCTCCGGCCGGACTACACCGATCCCCTAGTCGAGGAGTCGATCCGGCTGTCCGAGGCCGAGTTGATGAACCGGCTCCAGCGGCAATACGGGGGCCTGGAATCCGCCCAGACGAGTACCCCTGGGATAGATACCCACGCCCGGTTCGCGGCCCAACGCGGGCTGGCCAGGGCCGGGGCGCGGCGAGAAGCCATCGGGGCCTACGCGCCGGCCGCGATCAGCGCCGAATCCGGCATCCAGAACATCCGGCGACAGAACCTCGGGGATGTGGAGCGGTTCTCGCGGTTCGGCATTGAGGGGGCCCCCTCGACGGCCGTGACCCTCAGGACGATGGCCGGGAGTCCTGAAGAGGCCAACATGGTGAACTTTGGCCTCCAGCGGGAGCAGGCGCTGACGGCGTTCAACCAGGCGACCCAGGGACGCCGCGAGCTGGCCGCCGGGATCGGGGGGATCGCGGGGCAGGTGGCCGGCGCCGTCGGGCAGCGACCGAGCCGTCTTGAGGAACTCCTGATGCGGTCGGGGTATTACTAATGGCCATTGGCGGCCCCTTCCTGTCCTCCTTCCTGCAGTCCTACCTGCTGAAGCAGGAACTCGCTCGGCGGCAGCAGGGTGCCGAGACCGAGGATCTGCTCAGCGCAGTCAAGATGAAGGAGTTCCTGCGCCAGCGCGCCGAGGAGCAGGGGGGGCAACAGGCCCTGGCCGACATCCTGGCCAAGCAGGCCTCCCGCCGCATGGCACCGGTCTCGCCCGTGTCGGTATCCACGGCTCAGGCACCCCCGGAGGCTCCAGGCGCGTTCGGAGAAGCGATCCCGGTTGAGCAGCCCGGCGGCGCCATGGGGTTGCTGATCCCCGCCGAGGCCCAGCGACCCCCGGTGCTCCAGAGCGTTCTTGAAGGGGTCGAGCCCGCCCAGGCGGCCAAACTCCTGACGAACCCGGCGATGCGCCAGGGCCTGAAAAGCGTGGAGGATGCCGAGGAGGAGCGCAGGAAGCACGAGGACAAGGCCCAGGCCGAGGAGTTCATGAAGGCGGCGGGCGTGGAACTCAAGGCGGGCAACTATTTGGGATTCTCCGACAACTACGCCGCAGCCATGCGGCGGATCGGGCGGCAGGACGAGGCCGGGCGGTGGACGGAGCGCGGCCTGCTTCTGAGGAAGGAGACGGAACGGAAGGGCAAGGCCGATGCCTACATGAAGCGGCTGGCCGACGCCGCCTCCAAGTGGGACGACGACGACTCCCCGGAGCACTGGGATACGCTCATCGGGGCCATCACCTCCGCCGAACCAGCGGAGCAGGCGGCCGTCTCCAACACGATCTTCGGTCGCTGGGTGACGGACCGGATGAAGGATAACACCGTCCCGCCGCCGGTGCGGAAGATTGATGTGGAGTACATGCGCCTGAACAAGGAGGATAAGGCCGCTGGGCGGGACCCTGATCTGGTCGGCAACTGGGGCAAGGTCTACGAGAAGTTTCCGCAGTTCGCCACGCGCCACACCGTCTTCTGGGACACCGTGAAGGGCGGGCTGCCGGACGCCCTCCGCCGGTACCTGCGGCGGTCAGACACGGAGGCTGAAAAGGAGCTTGGCGGCGATGCCTCGAAGGCGGCGCTGGGGCGGATGAAGCTGGAGCATCCGACCCTCGTGGCGGGGACGCCGGCCTGGCGCCTGAAATACGAGGACTTGCGGGCGGCGGAAATCACGGCGAGAGAGTCGCCGCTTGCCACGGCCCAGCGGGAGCGGATCGAGGAGCAGACGAAGATTCTGAAGGGGGCCGACACGGCGGATGTCACGAAGCTCGATGAGAAGACGCTGACGCTCCAGGCCCAGCGACTCACCAACATGGCCGAGAACCTAGAGATCGACGATCCAGAAGCCTCTGCGGCGGCCCGGCGACTCGCCGGTAAGTATGTCAAGGAACTTGACCGGCGTCGGGGTGGGGCGCCTTCCGGCGGCAAGCCCGCCGCTCCGGTTCAGCCCGGCAAGCCGCTCACGAAGGAGCACCAGGCGCTCAAGGCCCGCCGAGACGCCCTCGTGCAGAAGAACTACCATGGGCGGGTATGGGGGCAGCTCACCCCGGAGGAGAAGCAGGCCGTTGCCGACCTGATCGAGCCGCAGGTTCAGTAGGATGCCCTCCGTCGAACTCCTTGATTCTCTGGACGCAGCCCAGACCAAGAAGCCCGGTGGGTTCGTCGCTGTCCTGGACTCTCTGGACGAGCCACCTAGCCTTCTGACGCGGATTTCACGTGCGTTCGGGGGCGGACCCGCCGCCGCTGAGGCTCCGCCGGAGCCGGACTTCCAGGCCGTGGAAGGCCCCATCTACGCCCCCGCGTCGAGGGCCCCCTCTGTGCCGTCCCAGGCGGCGGTGTTGCGAACTAGGCCCGGCGAAGCCATCTCGGAACGGAGCGCTTTTGCGGCGCCATCCCCCGGCCCAGCGCCCTCAACCCCGGTGCCTGCTGGCGCACAGCCCGGGGTGCTCCTAGACCCCCGGCCGGGTTTGCCTAGTCTCCTCGACCCACTTAGTGTAGCCACGATTGAGGCCCACGCTGAACCCCCTGCGGAGGGCGTGCGCTTAGGTCCCCAACCGCTGACCGAAGAGGAAGGGCGGCGCCTGTCGCTGGCCATGGGGGGCCGGGAACCCATCGGGGGGGTGCCCAAGCTCCCGCTTACGGAAGAGGAAGGTCGCCGAGAGGCCCTACGTGGTGCCCGGCTGGAACCATTAGGCGAGCGGCGCCCAGAACCAATTCTGCGCCGTCTCTTGCCTCCTTCCGAGCAGATCGACGCCGCCCAACGGGAAACGGCGGTGCCGGGGATTCTTGCCCGTCGCCGGCCATCGGTCTTCCGGGAGCCGATGGAGGCCCCCAGCGTGGCAGAACAGTTCGTGGCAGGCGGGGCCGAAGGCGCGAGTCTCGGACTCCTGCCCCTCCTGCTTGAGGCCGGGGGTTTTCCGCCTCTCCAAGAACCCGAGACGGCGGGTCAGCGAGTCGCCAAGGGCGCGGGGCACCTCGCTGGATTCATCGGTGGACCCGCAGGGCGTACTGGGGCTGGCGTGGGCCGGGCCGTTGAAGCTCTCCTCGCCCCCCGGGCTGAGGAGGCCTTCGGGCGGCTCCTCGTCAAGCACTTGGCCACCGAGACCGCCAACCTCTCCACGGCCATGACGATGGTCTCGACCGGAGAGACCCTGGAGGCCGACTCCCCGCAAGCGGCCGCGCTGACGGCCCTCCGGGCGGCGCGCGACGGGGCGCTCCTTGGACTGGCCTTCGGAACCGTCCGCGGCCTCTTCCCCGGTACGACGCCTCTTCAGACGGCCGCGCGGGTCGGCGTCGGCTTGGCGGCGGTGGACGCCGCCATGGGCAAGCAGCCGCTGGACGACCGCGACCTCACCGAGAAGGCCTTCGACTACAGCCTGAACGTCTATTTCCTCTTCCGGGGCGCACCTCTCTTCCAGCGACGGCGGATCATTCAGCGGATCGAGGAGGCGGCCCGTCGGCAGGATACCCAACCCGAAGAGGTCCTCAGGCTGGCCATCGAGACCGCCCAGGAGCGCATGGCCGAGCTCCCCCCCGAGCAGCGGCGCCCACAGATGCGGGAGCAGATCTTGGAAGCCCTGGGCGAGATCGAAGGCCGGGCACCGACGGCCATAGAGGCTGGTCTCGAGCGGCGGGGCCTGACCCGTCTCGGTCCAGAGGAGCCCCGGCTAGCGCCCGCAGAACCCGTCGTGGGGCCGGAGGAGGCCGCGCGGAGGCTCGAAGCCGCTAAGGAGCAGGGGAAGGTACCGGAAGGCCGCCCCTCGCCGATCCTGGAGCCGTCCGGGCGTCCCGCTCCCGTCGAGGAGCGCCTGCCAACCCAACTGGAGCGGGCGGCGGAACGGGCCGGGGTGGTGCTCAAGCCGCGTCTCCCGGAGGTGCCCACCGAGGCCGAGCGGTTCCGGCCAGAGGAGTTTGCCCGGCGGACAAAAGCCGAGGCCGCCGCCCCGGAGGGCGCGGAGCCGTTGCCCGCTCGGGCAACCACGCCAGAAGTCCGGACCCCTCAGACCTTCCGCGAGTATGTCCAGTCCCAAGGCAAGAAGTGGCCGATCTTCGTGAGCGACCCGGATTACCTCCGGCTCCGGGACGAGTACGAGGGCATGATGCGCCCGCGCTATGAGCAGCGGGGGGCGCAGGTGGTGGATCGGCGGAGCGGCCAGGCCGTGGTCGAGGCGGGCAACGGGGCGCAAGCCCAGATGGAGGCCAACCGGCTGAACACCGGGGCGTTGACGGCGGCGGCGGGGCGGATGCCCGCGCCAACAGTGAAACCAGAAACACGACCTCGGTTTTTCCCGAGCGGCTCCCGACTCGGTAAGCAGGCAAATAAGGTGGCGCGATCCATTGAACGCGCAAGTGAAGAGGCATCAAAGCGCTTCCATGAGGAGCAGGCGCGGCGTGAACAGGAACGCAAGCTAGCCCCGAAACCCGTCGTCGCGCCTCCCCCGCCCGTCCTAGTTGGCAAGGAGCAGGAGATCCGCGTGCCCGCTGGTCGGAAGTACCAGATCCGCTACGAGGTTGTGGAAGCGGGTGACCTGATCCCCTCGCACGACCCGCGCACCTTCGCCCCGGATCCGCGATACCCCGAAGGCGTCCAGAACCGGCCCTACCATTCCGACCCGGCTGAGCAGGCCAAGGTGATCCGGCAGGGCCAGGACTTCGAGCCGCTCTTCATGGTGTCCCCGCAACCCTCGTCCGGCGGGACGCCCATCGTCGCCTCGGGGGCGAACTTTGTCCTGTCGGGCAACAGCCGAACGATGTCCCTCCTGAGGCTCAGGGGGACGCCGGATTTCGCCCGCTATGTCCAGGCCGTGAAGGACATGGCCCCGGCCCTTGGGATCAAGCCGGAGGACGTGGCGCGGGCGAAGGAGCCCGTTCTGATCCGGCGCCTGATCGGCCAGCCGGATGATCCCGACTTCTATCGGCGCTTCGCCAAGGAGTCGAACGAGAGCTTCAAGCAGACGCTCTCGACGGAGGCGGCGGCCGTCAGCCAAGGCCGGGCCCTGTCGCCGCAGACGCTCGACTTCGTGGCGGCGGGTCTCGACCGGCTCGGGCCGGAGGCGACCCTACGGGAGTTCCTGAGAGCCGGGCAGGATCGGGAGATGATTCGGCGGCTCGTCCAGGACGGGGTGTTCACCGACCGTGAGATCAACCGCTTCGTGGACGTCAGGTCTGGTCTCTTGAATGAGGACGGGAAGCGGCTGGTCGAGCGGGCCATCCTGGGGTCGGCTGTGCCCGATCCCGACCTCCTGCAGGTCGCGCCGGATTCGGCCTTGGACAAGATCGGCCGGAGTCTCGGGGCCATCGCCAAGATCCGGGCTAGGGGGGACGAGTGGGACGTGTCGCGGCCTCTGGCTGAGGCGCTCCGCCTTCTGACCGAAGTCAGGGCGTCGCGGTCCGGAACCGTGGAAGAGTTCCTTCGCCAGCAGACGCTCGTCGAACGGGAGCCGATGGAGCCCAGGACGACTCAGCTCGCTCGCGCGCTCGAGGGGATGCGTCCGACGGACTTCCGGCGGGCGATGGACGCCTACGCGGCGGATGCGGCTCGGGATGTAGCGGGGCAGGGGACGCTAGGGTTCGTGCAGGCGCGGACGCCCGCTCAGGCGTTTTCGGAGGCGTTCGGGGCGGTTCCGGTCGGGGCGGCCGAGGCAAGGGCCTCGTATGGGATTCCGAGGGCCGAGAGGGTGTCTGGCGAAGCCGGAGGGGCCGCAGCGACGGAGGAGATCCAGGTTCCGTCGCGCGTCCAGCCGGAGGGTCCCCAGGTTTCGGTCCAGTCCATCCGGCCGTCCGAGACGACACGGGAAACCCGTCCGTCCACCATCGAGGGTCCGATTACGACTGTCGGGGGCATCCACCCAACCTCCGGCAACAGGATATACCAGGGCTACCGCGAAGTCAACGCGATCCAGCGCGAGGCCACGGCCCAGCAGGACGGTCTCCGAACCCTGATCCGAGAGGCGACGGGCGAGGAACCCGCCGAAATAAGGATCAAGAACCAGGCCAGTGTGAATCGGAAGCTTGCCATCCCGCGTGAGCCGAGCGAGATCAGCGACTACTTGGCGGCCCGGATCGTCGCCGAGCGACCCGAGGACATGGCGAGGCTGGCCGACGCCTTGAAGGCGACGGGCAAGGTTCTCTACGACGACGACTTCCTTGAGCAACCCAACCTCGGCTACCGGGCGCGGCACCTCCAGGTGGAACTCCGCAACGGCCTCTCAGCCGAGGTGCAGATCATCCCAAGGGCCATCTTCGAGGTTCAAGCCCGCCAGCACCAGAACTACAAGCTCCTTCAGCGGGCCGAGATGCCGACCGAGGAGCGAGTCAGGATCACGGACGCGATGCTGGCCGACTACGAGGCGGCGTGGAAAACATGGCGGCCGGGCGTATTCGGGCGCATCCGTCAGGATCTCCGTGAGGCCGGGGGTCCGTCGCCGGAGGACTTCGACCTGCCGCCAGCAGACCTTAGCCGGGGTCCAGCGGGTGGCCTTCTCGGGGCTGCCCGAGAAGTCGCCGCCCGCGTCCGCCAGATGGCGTTCGGGGAGGAGCGCGCCCCGTTTGAAGGGAGACCAGAGTATGCCGTCCGAGAAGGCGTCAACAAGCAAGAAGCCCAAACGCTCGCCCAAGAAGCCCTCGCCGACCTCCAGCGCGTCGGGCAACTCGACCTATTTGCCTCCGCAGGAGCGCTGGCACCTCGGGAGTCTGCCACTGGACGAGGCCGTGAGGAGGCTGGCGGCGTCCGGACGCTTGCGCTCGGCATCCGGGCGGACCTCGTCAAGCAGGGCCGCGTCGATCTGAGGGGCCGGATGGTCAAGAGCGACCGGGACCTGGCGGAACTCGCCCAGGTCTACCGCGACCCGCGCTACGAGACCTTCCGTATCTTCTACGTGGACGACGCCGGGGCAATCCTCGCCCACGAGGGGATCACCTCACGCCTACCGGGGAGCGCCAGCGCGTTCGTGACCAGAGGAGGGCGGGAGACCAACCTCGCCAGAACCTTCCATGAGATGCAGCGCCGGATGGATCGGCTCGGGGCGACTGGGTATTGGCTGCTCCACAACCACCCATCTGGCGACCCGAAGCCAAGCAAGCCTGACGTCACGCTCACAAGAACCTTCGACGAGATCATGCCCGGATTCCGCGGCGGGATCGTGATCGACTCCGGCAAGTACGCCCACCTCTCGAAAAATAAGATGGGTCTGCTCATCAGCATCAAGGACTTGCCGAAGGGCGGGCCGGATCGGCTGCTCCAGCCGGATGTGGCCCACGACCTGCTCAATCAACCGCTTACTAATGCCGACCAAGTGGCCGATGTCGGGCGGGCCATCAAGTCCGGGCCGGACTTCGTGACGGTTTTCTACCGACAGGCGACCGGCAGTGTCAGAGCCATCCAGGAAATTCCGCGCGCTCTCTTCCTCCGGCCAGAGGGAGCCGACTACATCCGGGGGCGCCAGCGGGCGTTCGGGGGTTCCGAGGTGCTGGTGTACGACTCTGTCTCGGATCGGGCCTCCGAAGTGCGCGGAAACCGACTCGTCCAAGACGGGACGCTCCTAGACTATGTGTGGCAAGGCGGCCGATCAGCAGTTAAGGAGGGCGTTGCTCCGGCACCGTTCGGCACTACAGAAGCGGCGAGATTCTGGCGGGCGAAGGATCGTCCTCGCGGTATCCGCGTGGAGGAGGAGAAGCCGCCCTACGGCGAGGAGAAGAAGCGCCCCGGTCTCGTGGACGAGTTCGGGCGACCGATGCGACCCTCCGAGTCCAGGGTCGAGCGGGCCGAAACCGTCGGCCAACCGCCTCCGCCTCCCGCCGGGCCGGAGGTCAGGGAAGCGCCTCCTGAGGCGCCACCCCCGCTTGAGGAACCCGTTCTCAGGCTCCGGCGCCATCGGGAAGTGCTGAACGCCGCCTTGGAGGCCATGCGCCGTCAGGGCATCGAACGGGACGAGCGCAACTTCCCGATCCTCTCTGACCAGATCTTGGATCTTATGCGCGAGGGGCGGATGGACGTGCCTAGCCTAGAGGTCGCCTTGCAAAAGCAGGGTCTGTCTCTGGTGGAGTTCGGCGAGAGCCTATTCCGGCCGAGCATCAAGAACGCCGCTCAGCGACTCGCCTACCTCTCCGTCCTCCAAAAGCAGTTGCAGAACCTCGCCGGCAAAGCCCCGACCAAGGAAGCGGCAAGGACGCTCTTAGAGTGGGCCGAGGAGGTTCATCGGCTCCGGCGCGAGGCATCGACCGAGCCCAGTTTGCGCGCCTTGTCCTGGTGGCGCAGGGCAGATAATATCCGGCGCGGCCTCCTGACCGGCCAGCTCGCCACGGCCGTCCGGAACTTCGAGGTTACGCAGGGGCGTCTCCCGCTGGACGCTCTCGACCAGGCGCTCCAGCGCGTGATGGGTGGCCAGAATGCCGATCCGTGGGCGCCCCTCCAAGCGGCGGCCCAGGCGTGGTCCCAGATCCGCCCGACCAAGGGTGGGGCCGAAGCCCGCCGGGCATCTCAGGAGCAGATCGACCGCTTTCTCCAGGCGTTCCCCAAGCAGTGGGACCGGCTCTTCGGCAGCTACTCGTCGGACATCACTCGGACGGCGCGCGAACAGGGAGCTTCCCTGTCAGGGCCAGACAAGGTACTGCGCGGCGGCGAGAAAGTGGTCGAACTCGCCAACTTCTTCAACCGCTTCCAGGAGTTTGCCGTCAGGCGCCCGGTCTTCTGGGCTGAGGTCGAGAGCCGCCTGAAGCGGCGTGGCATCGAAATTGACTCCCTCATCAAGGGCGAGCGGAAATTGGCGGAGACGGAGTTGGACGCCCTGGAGGCCGACGTCCGGGCGGGCGTGGACAAGGCCCTGGACATCACCTTCGCCCAGCAGCCCGCCTACGGCACGGTCGGCTGGCACTTCGTCCGGCTGGTCAACAGTCTGCCGGTTGTCTTGAGCGGCCCGATCCCGTTCCCGCGGTTCATGGTGCAGTCGCTCCGGTTCATGTGGGACTTCAGCCCGCTGCCGATCCTGAGCGGGCAGATCTTCACGCCGACGGAGCTCACGAAGATCAGGGCTGGGGATATGCGGACGCTGAGCCGGGCCGTTCTGGGGACGGCGATGGTCGTGGCCGCCTGGCTCGTCCGCGAGGGCCAGGACGATTCCAACCGCTGGTATGAGGTGGACGCCCCAGGCGTCGGCACGGTTGACATCCGGCCCTTCAACCCGTTCGCAACCTACCTGTTCGTCGGGGAGCTCGCCAAGCGGACGCGGCAGGGGACGCTCTACAAGATCCAGCCGGAGGACGTGATTCGCGGGATCGCCAGCGCCAACGTCAAGGCTGGTTTGGGGTTTTTCGCCGCCGACAAGATCGTGCAGGGCCTCTCCCAGATCGCTAAGCCCGGCAAGATCAAGGAAACCCTACAAGCGGCAGGCGGGGAGTTGCTGTCTGGTCTAGCCGTGTCCCTCCGAACGCTGACCGACCTCTACGCCCAGTTTGATCCCGAGTGGCAGATCGTCCGGGAGCGGAGAGCCGAGCCGCTTTTCGGGCCGCTGAAGGCCCAGTTCGGGGTAGGCGAACCCCTCTACCTGCCGACCCGGGCCGCGCCGCTCAAGCGTGAGGCCCCGGCTCTCCGGCAGGCGACGGGCCTAACGGTCGTGTCTGAGAAAAACGCCGCAGAGAAGGAGCTCGACCGCCTCCAGTTTCAGCGAAACGAGATCCTGCCCAGCACGGGCAACCCGGAGGCCGACAACTTGATTGCCAAGCACATGGGTCCTCTGACCGAAGTGCGCCTCGTCCCCTTCGTGGAGAGTGAACGCTATCGCCGGATGACAGATGCAGAGAAGATGGACGCCCTGGCCAAGCGGCTTCGGCCAATCCGAATGATCGCCCGGGCACGTGCTAGGGCTGAAGATCGCCAACTCTTCCGAGAAGTCAAGGAGGAGCGGGTGCCTGGGCGGCGGCGGTTGCTACTTGAGGAGCGGGCGCGGCGGCGTCAAGAGGCCATTACCGAACAGGGGTTGCGCGAGACAGAGGAGGTTATCGAATAATGCCGAAGAACAACGTGGTCACGAAGATCACGGCCGCGTTGACCATGGTCGGGATCGTGGGCGCGGGCATCTGGGCCGTGGACGGGCGCTACGCGAAAGCTGGCGAGGTTCAGCAGTTGCGAAAGGAGACGAAGGAGCAGGTCATGGATCTCAAGGCCGACACCCTGGAGAACCGGCGCCAGGCGATTAAACGCACGGTGTTCGACCTGGAGCGGCTGAAGGGCCAGCGCCCACTCTCGGCGGAGGAGCAGCAGTACCTCCAGGAGATGAAAGACGACGTGGACTCGCTGACCGACCAACTCCGTGCGCTCCGGAAGCGATAACGCCCATGAGTCGCGCTGTGCCGAATTTCCCCTTGCTCTTGGTTCCAGCCGAATGGGATGACCTCACGCTTCTGGCCGCCATGGTGTTCCTCGAGGCGGAGGGCGAACCCGAGGACGGCCAGTTGGGGGTCGGGTGGGTGGCGAGGAATCGATCGGATCGCTGGCGCCAACTTCTCACGTCCGTGATTTTGGCGCCGATGCAGTTTTCCTGCTTCAACCAAGAATACTTCTCGACGATGGGCCAAGCTCGGCTGACGACCGCCGAGGAGCGGGCGGAGTCGTGTTGGAAGGCGGCCGCGTCTGCGTTGTGGCGGCTCTCTCCAGATCCGACCTTCGGGGCCGATCACTACCTCAATGTCGAGGCGACGAAGACGGCGAGGAAAACACACGATCTCCCGGCATGGTTCGACCCAGCGAAGGTGACTGTCGCGATTGGCCGTCATACATTTCTGAGGCTTGACGATGCCCGCTGAGGCCCCGGAAATGAGCCTGCCGGTTCCCCAGGAGGCGTGGCCGTGTTGAAGCGGGCGGGTCCCCGCTGCCCCCAGTGCGGAGGCCGGACGCTTTATTTCGACGAGAAGAACGGGACGTGGCGGTGCAAGGACGCGAAGTGCTCGTGGGTCGAGCGGAGACAGACGTAATGTCTTCTTCTGCATCGGAGCGCACGCGGTCACGCGCCCTAGCGTTGCGCCTCAATGGATATTCGTATGCCCACATTGGGCGTCTGCTCCGTGTTTCCAAGCAGCGGGTTCAGCAGGTTCTCCCTCCAGATATGCGAGGAGCGATAGCGCACGATGCGAAGACACCAGGGTCGGGATTCCCTCGCTGTCCCTGGTGCCGACGCGAGGTTCAGAAATCAAGAGGCTATCACGGTGGCCTCTTCTGCCGGAAAGACTGCTGGGAAGCGGCCTGGATGTCCGCCCTGCCGCCCGCGACCTTTTCGCCTCTAGCTCGATCCCTTCCCGCCGCGACGAGGCGTTGTCCGCGGCCGTCCTGCGGGGGTTCGCTCGCACGCGAGGGGGCGTTCCTGCATTGCTGGTGCGGCGGGCGATGGCCGATCACGGGCGCTCCGCTGAGCGAGGCTCTGGAGTATGAGCGCCGCAGTGGCGCACGCACGGCAGGCCAATGAGGTCACGCGGCGACCGGGCGGTGCCGATGGTCTGGAGTAGACAATGCCCAATATGTGGGAAATGGATTCACAAAATGGGTGCTACGGATTCGTGGAAATGTCTGGCGTGTGGTTGGCCAAACCACGATGATTGAGGATTCGCAGTTGGACAAAAGTCGCTTCGTCAACTATCAGTTGGCACCGAAGAACCAAATCGACATGGCGGGATTTTATTTTGAGAAACGGGCGAAGGAGGCGCAGAAAGTCAAGAACGTCATCGCCCTTCGCTACAACCCACCAATAGACCGGTTTCCATCCTTTGTGTCTCTGGCGTGTGTCTGCGCGTATGTGTCCCATTCCTGTCGTCTTCTGAATCCACTGCATTATTGCAAAGTCGGTATTGGCAATGTACAGGCGAATGTCCCGATTAGGGCTTCGTCCTCTTTTCTTTGGCGAAAACACGCAGCCCTCACCGTCGAACAATCCGGCCAAGTAGGCTATGTCGGTTGGCAAGCAAGAACTCATTGTGTTCGACGAAACCCGAGCGATCCTCGACTGGCGCGTCCTGCGGATTTGCAACAGCTGAGCCCGTCTTTGGATCGACCAATAAGTCCTTGTCGGGAAGGCGCGAAAAATATGTGGCCAGGGAGCGCTAGGGAAAAGACGTCTCAGATCCGTCTCTTGTTTTGGCGACCAAGCAGTCCTGATGCCTGCCCCAACAATAGACGGGAGTGGTCGGCAACCAGCCATTGTCCAGTCATTTTACCACGTGGCGCCTGCGGCTGGCGCGGGTGATGGAGGCCTGGCGGCGCGAAACGATGCGGCGGCGCTACCCCCACGCCGCCGAGTCGGACGAGCAGACGGATCGGCTCGGGTGGGTGGTGACGGTGGTCGTGATCCTGGCCCTCTGGGCCCTCTGGGAGGTGTGGACATGGCGGTAAATGGCGCGACGCTGGCACGGGTGCGGGAGGAGCGGCGGGCCCTCGCCCGGTTCTCCCATGTGGTCTTGCGGAACGGCCGAATCACAATCCTGTCCGGGGTGAGTCAGCATGTCCTGCCCGCCCCGCCGGAGCATTGCCCCAAGTGCGGAAGCGCGAGCATTTTCCAAGATTCCACGGAGCCGTCGCGGGTTTATTGCCACGGCTGTTACAGCGATTGGTTTATGGTCTGATGTTCAAGTTTCTGCGTGACTTCGCGAGTGAACGTCATGCGGATGAGCGGGTCGCGGCGCGGTGGCACCGCTGGCACGCGATCACGTATGGCGTCTTGATGCTTCAATACTCGGTCGCCATCGTCTGGCATCTTGCCGCAGCAGGTCGCCACCGCGCGGCCGCCAAGCGGAAAGAAGAGGAACGGCCGCCGACATGGATCTAATGCCGTGGGCCCGTGCGACCCTGAAAAGAGGTCGGCCCCTCGGAGCGGCCGGCCTCTTCCTGGCGGGCTTCGGCCTGACCGGTTTCGGATTCGGCCTGACGTTCCTCCGGGCGGAGGCGGCCACCCCGCTCATGGCCACGCTGAGTTTCCTCGTGTGGGGGTTGGCGGGGCTGGCGTTCATCGGAGCCGCGAGGCTGTCGAAAGGAGGTTGATGTATGGACATGATGGTGATCGGGCAATTTTTGTGGTCCTGCTTGAGCGAACGATATCCCGAGGTTGGTGGGGCGGCACTCCAAGTCATCGGTGGGGCGACCGTCCTCTTCCGGGCGCTCGGCAGTGCCAAGATCGGGGCTACGCCTTTGACGGGATGGGGAATCGGGAAGCTCCTGGGGTTCTTAGGGAAAGTGGCTCTCAACAAGTAGATGCCCAGGTTTGTCGCGCCCTACGACGTTCTCGACCAGCGGGAACTCGGCCCTGACCGCTTTCAACTTCTGGCTCCACTTTGGTACGAATCAGCCGTGCTGGGCGGGCGCGTGGTCAAGATCTCCAAGGGATTCGTCTACGACCGTGAATCGATCCCGCGCTGGTTGCCCTGGATCTACGCCTGGCTGGCTGGGACGGCGAGCCGGGCGGGGGCGGTGCACGACTGGTTGACCCAGGTTCATAAGGTCGAGGATCTTCCTGTCGAGCGCCCGATGGCGGACGCCGTCTACCATGAGGCCGCAGGCGTGGACGGCAACGGACGGTTCACGCGCTGGGTCAAGTGGCTCGGTGTGCGCGTCGGCGGGATGAAATCGTGGCGGACCGGCCCCGAACGCTTCCAAACCCACGAGAATGACCGGCGGCGGAAACCCAGGATGGCCCCAGACGAGCGGCGACAGGTGCTGGACAAGCTCAAGCGCCTTCGCCCGCCAGAAGCGCCCTGACCGTGGGTCCCAAGATCAAGTGCGAATGTGGCAAGGTGCTGCCGAACACCAAGGCCGGGCCGGGGCAGATCGTCGCCCCCTGTCCCAGGTGCGGCGGTCTCTACGCCCGGTACTTCGAGCGGCTGGCCTGACCCTGTGGCTGATCGTCTGTTTGCCCGCCTGGGCAAACGCTCAACCCTGCGCGATTCTGTGGGAAAGCGGGCCGGTACGCTTGGAGACCGAGTTCTCGCCCCAGGCGTTCCGGATGGAATGGCGGTTATCCTACTGCCCCGGCACCCACTACTCGGCGACGATGCGAGTGCCTGGCCGCATCAAGCTGGAGGGCCGGATGAACGGGGCGGGGTGGCAGGAGGCGGTGTCGGAAACCGTGCCGGATGGTCTCCAGCAGATCGCGCCTGACCGGAACCCAGGGGGAACCTGGGGCGGCGGAAATTATGATTGCTGTTGAGCGCTGGCATGGGTAGAATGACTCCCAGCGTGGACGCCCCTCTGATCGCACTCAGCCCAGCCTGCCTCGACGATGCGCCGTTCCTCCTCGCGATAAGGAACCACCCTGAAACCAGGCGGGGGTCATTTTCCGAGGACGCCATCACCCAAGAGGAACACCAGGCGTGGCTGACCGTCGCCCTCGCCTCCCCCGACCGCTGCCGCCTCTTTATCGGGATCGAGCGCGGCCTCCCCATCGGGATGGGCCGACTGAATCTCGACTCAGACAGGGGCGAAGCCGAGATCAGCGTCACCGTCCACTGGGACCACCAGGGGCGCGGGGTTGGCACGGCGCTGATCGAGGCCCTAGCGCGGGAGGCCACCACCCTCGGGGTCAAGATGCTTGTGGCCCAGATCAAGGAGGGCAACACGGGATCGCGGATCGCGTTTGCTCGCGCCGGGTTTGCCGTGGAGGAATGGGCGGAGGGCGTGGTTACGATGCTGAGGCGGCTGTAAATTATGCCTCGATGGCAAGCGTTTGAACCGTATTTTTGGTCCTTGGTTGAAACGAGCCCAATGTGCTGGCTGTGGCTTGGCAGTCTCGACGGCAACGGATATGGCCGGATACACCATCATGGAAGACGACAAGGCGCGCATCGAGTCATGTGGCAACTTGTATGCGGAGACATTCCTGTCGGTCTTTTCGTTTTGCATTCTTGCGATGTTCAAAAGTGCGTCAGGCCGGATCATCTATTTCTCGGTACACAGAAAGACAATATGCAAGATTGGACCAGAAAGGGAAAGAACAAGCTAATCAACGATCCGATTCGCGGGGATCAGCATTGGACTCGCACCGAGAGAGGAGCAAAATGGCGGAGGGAATTCGGCAACAGCGTTAAAGACGCTCTTAGATCCGGTCGTCGAGTCTCTCTTCGGTGGCCGGATGGTACGATCAGGGGAACAAGATGCGTGTATTTGTGACGGGAGCATCGGGGACGTTTGGGTCAGCGTTCGTCGAGCACGTTCTCCACGATGCCGTGGCGCATCGCGTCGTTGTCTTTTCGAGAGATGAACATAAGCAATCGGCCATGGCCGCAAGACTCCTGCCGCTCTACCCCGACCGCCTCCGGTTCCGCTTGGGGGATGTCCGCGACCTTCAGCGGCTCCTGATGGCCATGGAAGGGTGCGATACGGTCGTCCACGCTGCCGCGCTGAAGATCATCGGCCGTGGAATCGACAACCCCTCTGAGTTCGTGCTGACGAATGTGCTCGGCACGCAAAATGTCCTGATGGCCGCCATGGAGCGCGGGATCAGGAAAGTGATCGTGCTATCGAGCGACAAGGCCTGCTTGAGCGTCAATTTTTACGGCCACACGAAAGCCATGAGCGAGAGCCTCGCGGTTCACTGGAACACCTACAGTTTTCCGAAAGGCTGCCGCGTGGCGGCCTGCCGGTGGGGCAATGTCCTGGGCTCTCGCGGCTCTGTGGTGCAGGTCTTCCGCGCCGCCGCCCAGGCACGCCACCCCTTGCCCATCACCGACCCCCGGATGACGCGCTTCTGGATCACCCAGAGCCAGGCCGTCCGGTTTGTCGTAGACTGCTTATGGCGGATGGAAGGCGGGGAGGTCTTTGCCCCGCGCCTGCCGAGCATGAAGATTCTCGACCTGGGGGCGGCCATCCTCGGCAAGGACGCGCTCGGTTCGGGGGACTACGAGGTCATCGGCCTCCGCGCCGGGGAAAAACTACACGAGGCCATGATCGCCGCCGAGGAGGCTCCACGCACCCGCGAGCAGGACGGCTTCTTCGTGGTCGAGCCCCCCGAGGCGTCCTGGCGGCGGGATCGGCCCTGGACGGGCAAACGGGTGCCGGAAGGATTCACCTTGACCAGCGATCTCAATCCAGACTGGCTCAGCGTGGTCCAGATGCGGCGGCTGCTGGAACGGATTCCGTGAGTTCTTTCGGCTATAAGCACACTCAGGAGGCAAAAGCTAGGATTTCTGCCGCAGCAAAGAGTCCGCGTCCCCGCCGATCACTCGCTGATCGTCTATGGAAACTAGCAGAACCGGAACCAAATTCAGGATGTCTCCTTTGGATGGGGCACGTCGGAAAAAACGGCTATGGCGTTTTGAAAGTATCAGTTAAGCCAGTTAAGTTTGAATACGCCCACAGGATTTCCTACCGACTTACATACGGGGACATTCCACCAGATAAGCCGTGCATTTGTCATCGTTGTGATGTTCAGACCTGTATCGAACCGCGCCATTTATTCGTTGGTACTGATCTTGACAACGCTCGTGATTCATGGCGCAAGGGTCGCGGATATGTAGTTGGAGGGGCACGCGGAGAGGATCATCCTCAGACCGCCCTAACCTGGGACGTAGTTCGGGAAATGCGACGAGTGTACGGCACAAGCATTGGGAGGGGCACTAGGTTCACCTACGGTGAGATTGCGGCGACATTTGGTGTGTCCTATGCTATTGCATCGCAGGTACTAACGGGAATCACATGGAAAGAGTAATGGTCATCGGGGAAGCCGGAAGTTGCCATGGCGGCGATCTTGACCAAGCACATGCACTTATTGGTGTTGCCACGAGGTGCGGTGCCGATGCGGTGAAGTTCCAGACCTTCAAGGCTGAGACGCTGGCAATGCGGCGGCGTGCCGCAGAGTCGCTGCCCATGTACGCCAAGTATGAAATGCCGCTTTGGTGGTTAGAATCCTTGAAGACAGAGGCAGACAGATGCGGTATCGAGTTTATGACGACGGTATACCATGAGGACTACCTATCTATTGTGGCTCCGTTTGTTCGGAGGTTTAAAATCGGCTCTTTCGAGGCCCAGGACGAGGCGTTCCTCCTGGCCCACAAACCATTCGGCAAGCCAGTCATCGTCTCAACCGGCCTCTGCGACGAGGCGGCGATCAGGCGTCTGCGGGGACACCGGCTCACATGGCCAACCCCACTTGCCCTGCTCTATTGCGTCAGCGCCTACCCGACGCCGCTAGAGGCCCTTCGGCTTTGCCAAATGCGCCTCCAGGAGCTCGACGGCTTCTCTGATCATACCGAGAGCGTCTTGACGGGCGCGCTGGCAGTCGCGGCGGGTGCCACGATCATCGAGAAGCACCTGCGCCTTGACGACACCGACCCGGCCAACCCCGACTATGGGCATAGCCTCTCTCCCAACCAGTTCGCGCTGTATGTCCAGAACACCCGGCTGGCCGAGGCGGCGATGGGAGACGGGCGAAAGACCGTGGCCGAGGCCGAGGCCCCATGGGCGCGGTATGTGGTACGCCCGTGAGCATCGTCGGCGTCATCCAAACGCGCGTCAACTCCACCCGGCTGCCGAAGAAGGCGCTTCTGCCCATCGCGGGGCGACCCATGTTTTTACGAATCTGGGATCGGCTGGCGCTCTGCCCGGCGCTGGACTCCGTCGTCGTCCTTACTAGCGATGAGGACTCGAACGAACCCATCCGGGCGATCTGCACGCGGGAGAGCGTCGGGTGCGTAAGCGCCGAAACCGACGCGGACGTGCTGGGCCGATTCGTGGCGGCGCTCGAGCGGACCGGGGCGGAGGCGCTGGTTCGCATCACGTCGGACTGCCCGTTCGCCGATCCCCTGGTCATCCGTGACGCGGTGCAGGCGTTCAAGTTCGATGCCTACGACTACGCTAGCAATGTGCTGCCGCGCTCGTTCCCGGACGGCCTGGACGTGGAGGTCATCTCGGCGGAGGCGATCCGGTGGCTTGACCGGCGCTGCCACGCGAACCGAGAGGAGTTCACGCGGGTCATCTGGAACGCTCCCGACGCCTTCCGGTGCGTCAATGTAGACACGAACCCCGACCTGAGCGGCCTCCGGTGGACCGTGGATTACTACCAGGATATGGAGTTCGCCCGGTGGGCCTACGAGCGGCTTCCCGAGGGCTTCGGCTGGCGTGATGTGCTGGCGCTGAAGGACCAAGCACCGCGGGACATGTTGTGCCGATTCGACCCAACGCTGAGCAAGGAGGCTGAGACTGGGCGGCAGCGGAGTTACTAGGTACACGGCCTGCGTGATCGGCTGCGGCAACATTGGAACCCACGCCGAGACCGATCCAGTCCGACCGAAGCCGGCAACCCATGCCGGAGCGTGGTTGACACACCCGCAGGTTGATCTCCTAGCCGTGGCCGATACGGACTTCCCGCAGGCGAAGGCGGCCGGGCTGGCGTTGGGAGTTCCCTACTCGTTTGATGATGCTGCCCAGATGGTCGGGCAGATGGGGCCAGCTATCGTGTCGGTCGCTACGCCGGTCAGCACCCATGCCGCCCTGGTGGCGGTGGTATGCCGGGCCAGCGGCCAAGTCAAGGCGATCATCTGTGAAAAACCCATGGCGAGTTCATCCGCCGAGGGTCAGGGGATGGTGGATCTCTGCCGCGCGAGGGGTGTTCGCCTCTTCGTGAACCACGGCCGGCGGTTTGATCCGATCCTGAGGGCCGAGGCGGCCAAGCTGGACAAGATCGTAGGAGTCCCGCGGAGCGCGGTCGGCTGGTACTCCGGCGGCCTTCGCGAGGGCGGCACCCACATGGTGGATCTTATGCGGATGTTCTTGGGCGAGGCTGAGGTCGTCGGGTCGTCTGGGGGTGATGCTCTGCTTCGGTTCGCCCCTGGCGTCCGGGGGGCGCTCCTGGGCCACGACCTGGCCGAGCACGCCATCTTCGAGCTCGTCGTGACGGGCCGCGAGGGACGCCTGATTCTGGCGCGGGCGGGATTGGACATCCGGTGGGAGCGGGCGACGGAGGGGTATCCGCTGGCCTCGGGCTACCGGCAGCTCGCCCCCAACGGTAGCTGGCGGGATCCGGAACCGAGGAGCTTCCTCGGGGCCATGGCGGACCATGTTGTGGCCGTGCTGGACGGGCTGGAGGATCCGGTGTCAACGGGAGCGGACGGGGTGGCCGCTCTGAAAATCATTGAGGCGATTGAAGCGGGCTAGGGTCGTTCTGCGGGAACTGGGCCGGGCAGATGTCACGGCCAGGTACCATCGTTGGCTCCGTCAGTCCGAAGTTCGCCGCTGGATTCGGACAAAACCCTCGACCCTGGCCGGCCTCCGGCGGTACGTCCTGGCTCAGCGGCGGAACCCCCACGTCATGTTCTGGGGCATCTTCGCCGGGGGGCGGCATGTAGGGAATATCAAGGCCGAGCACCAGCATGGCGTGGAAGGGCACGTGGCGGTTCTGGGCCTCCTGATCGGGGAAGGGCGCGGCAAGGGGTACGGCACGGCGGCCATCCGACTGGCCACGCAGTGGTGTTTCCGCCACTGGAAGGTCAAGCGCGTCGAGGCGGGCCTCCACCCGAGAAACTGGGGGAGCGCGCGGGCGTTCGAGAAGGCTGGCTACGCCATCCTCTGGCCCGAGAGGGTGTGGGCGGTCAAATCGACGCCGTGACCGTTTGCCCGGCGGACAAGCCAGTGTGGCACCCGTGGGTTCGGCTCCTGGACTGGTCGAACCGGCACGGCAAGGCTCTGGCCGTTCGCCTCTGCGGCGGGATCCACCCCAAGCACCTGATCCCGGACGGGGACGCGCACGAGTGGTATCTGGCTCCGCTCAGACCCGACTGGGCCGTGCTGGACGTGGGGTGCGGGACCGGGCGGCATACGCTCCGGGTTCAGGAGCGGTGCCGGTTGGCGATGGGAATTGACCGCGACCCCTCGATCTGGTCGCGCTCGCCGCACTTGCGCGTTTGGGACTTTGCCCGGCGGGGCCTCCCGTACCCCAGCGCCACCTTCGATGCCGCGCTCTGCCTGGACGTGATCGAGCATATGGACGACCGGCCGGCGCTCCTAGCCGAGATCCGGCGCGTCCTCAAGCCCGGCGGCCTCCTCTTCATCAGCGCCCCGAACCGGGAGACAACGTGGCGGCGGAGGTTGCGGGCGGCCGGTCTGCCCTCCTTCTCCGACCCCGACCACCGGGTCGAGTACACGCGGCACGAGTTCGTCGGCGAACTCTACGCCGCCGGGTTCGCCTTGGCGGACGCTGTCCGACCCACGACGCTCGACACGCCCTGGGCGGGCCTCCAGGACGCCCTTGGGGCCTGCTGGCTCCCGCTCTACGCCTGGCTGCACCAGCGGCGCCGGGAGGCCGTCGGCCAGAGTACCGCCGAATCCACCGGGTTCCGCGCCGTGGCCGCGAAGGTTGACAAGCGGTGAAGGGAACGAGTAGAATAGACGCCGTGCTGGAGTCAATTTGCCAACGATTCAATCTATACGTCCGAAAAACAGACGATTGTTGGGAATGGCAAGGAGCTTTAGATAAGGCCGGATACGGCTATTTCTGGCTCGGTAAGACGGTTCGGGCTCATCGAGCTGCATACATCTTATGTCACGGTTCCGTCCCAATAGGCTTGAATGTTCTGCACCGTTGCGACAACAGACGGTGCGTGCGAGTTGACCATTTATATGTCGGAACACCTACCGATAATGCGAAAGATTGCGTAGAGCGAGGCCGACATCCGTCACGGGACCCTCAATTCGGTCGGAAGATAAGCGCCAGTCTTAGCGGACGACCTAAATCGGTTGCTCATATAGAGGCAGTTCGTAAAGCTCTACGACGATGGGCAATTACGCCGGCTGGACGCGCACATTTTCATCGAATCGAGCAGTTACGTTGGAATAAACATGCGCTACCCAACATCTGAACGGTTATTAACAAGGGCGAAGTTGTTCACGGTTGGTGGAAGTCAAACGCTTTCCAGGGCGGCCAGCATGTGGGGGGAAGGGGGTGCCCCTGCATTTGCCCAGCGGGCGAAAGGCGCGTACCTCTGGGACGTAGACGGCCACCGCTATGTGGACTGGCTCCTGGGCTTGGGGTCGGTAATCCTGGGCCACGCCCATCCCGAGGTGGACGAGGCCGTGATCCGCCGCATCCGGGACGGGGCGCACCCGACGCTCTCCACCCGGCTCGAGGCCGACGTGGCGGAGCTGCTGGCCGAGGCGGTGCCGTGTGCGGAGATGAGCCGGTTCGTCAAGACCGGGACGGAAGCCTGCATGGCGGCGGCGAGAATCGCGAGGGCGGCGACGGGGCGGGACATGCTCCTTGTCTGCGGCTATCACGGCTGGGCGGACTGGTACGCCGCCACGAAGGCCAAGCATCCCGGCGTGCCAGCCATCATGGAGACGCTGGCTCACGCCTTCTCCTACAACGACTTGGACGCGCTAGAGGAGGAACTCCAGGCCCACGAAGGGAAGATTGCCGCCGTGATGCTCGAACCCGCGCTCTACGAGGCCCCCAAGCCTGGGTTCCTCGAGGGCGTCCGGGACGCGGCCCGCCGGCACGGGGCGCTGCTGATCTTCGACGAGGTCGTGACAGGCTTCCGGTGGGCGCGGGGCGGCGCGCAGGAGCATTTCGGGGTCGTGCCGGATCTCTGTACGCTCGGCAAGGCCATGGGCAACGGCTACCCCATCGCGGCGGTCTGCGGTCGGCGGGAGATCATGGACCCGCACGCGCTGGTCGTGTCCTCCACCTTCGGCGGGGAGGGCGTCGGGCTGGCGGCGGCCCAGGCGGTGCTGGAAGCGTACCGGAGGAAGCCGGTCATCGGCCATCTCTGGCGGATCGGCGCGGCGTTCCAGCGGGTCGCCCGGGAAGCCTTCGCCGAGGACCTGCCATTCGTCTGCGACGGCTACCCCTGCAAGCCACGCATCCGCTGCACGGAGGAAGACCCCGAGCGGGCGCGACTCTTGATGAGCCTTCTCCTCCAGAAGGCCGCTGAGTACGGCGTACTGCTTCACCTTAGCGGGGAGAACGTGTCCTACGCCCACGGCCCTGCGGAGATCACAGACACGGGCGATGGTCTGGCATCCGTCGCGGCCTGCCTTCGGGATGCCCTGCTCGACGGGAGGATTCGGGAGCGGCTGATCGGGGAACCCTATGTGGAAGGGTATCGGGCGATCGCCGGAGATGGCTATGGTGGGCCTCGGACGTAGGCGATGAGGCCCGCAGCGCTCCTGGTCCGGGGCGATGCCCGCCATCTGCCCCTCCAGGACGGGAGCGTCCAGTGTGTCGTGACCTCCCCGCCCTACTGGGGCTTGAGGAATTTTCAACTGCCGCCGCTCGTGTGGGATGAGCCGGAGGGTGGGTGCGAGCACGAGTGGGGCGACGAAGGAGTTTTTGATAAGGGCCGAGGGAAACAGGGTGACAAGTCCACGCTCGGAGGTCGGACGCCAGTTGACGGTGAAGATCGCTTTCGCTCTGGAAACAGCGGCGCCTTCTGCCTTCGCTGCTCGGCGTGGCGGGGGAGTTTGGGCCTCGAACCCGACCCCACTTTGTATGTAAATCATCTTGTGGAAGTGATGAGAGAGGTCCGCCGTGTCCTTCGGGACGACGGGACGCTCTGGTGTAATTTAGGCGACGGGTATGCTTCCGGTGATCGGTCAACCTACCGGAGCGGCGCCTCAGACAATAAGGGCCATCTGATCCAAAACTATTTGCCGCGCCCAGGCACTCCCACCGGACTGAAGCCCAAGGATCTTCTTGGGATCCCCTGGCGCGTGGCCTTCGCGCTTCAGGCAGATGGGTGGGTACTTCGCCAGGAGATAATTTGGAGCAAAAATAATCCCATGCCAGAAAGCGTCCGTGACCGTTGCACGAAGTCACACGAGCAACTTTTCATGTTCTCGAAGGCCAGATGGATCGGGCCTGAATGCGGACGGTTTGGAAACATCAGCGACGAAGATGCCAGGTGGCTCGCACTTTGCATTGACACCGAAGGGTGCATCGTCGTGAAGCGTGTCAGGCAGAACGACGGCGGAGCAGATGCCTTCGGCCCGCAGGTGACGTTCGGTGGAACAAGCCGCGCCCTAGTGGAACGGTTCCAGCAAATTGTGGGGCATGGAAACATCGCTACCCGGTCAGGCAAGAACGCTCCAATGTTCTACTGGCAGATCGCGCACAACTATGCCCGTGATTTCCTCTATCGCATTTATCCGTACCTGATCGTCAAACAGAGGCAGGCGAGACTTGGCATCTATGTTGACGACCTCGTGTATTACCGGGGCGGCAAACTGCCATCTCGGAAGCAGCGCACCGAGCAGGAGAACAATGTCCTGCTCTCTCTGTGGGCAAGGAACAAACAGTGCAACCATTTTGGCGATCCAGACTTATCCGACGTGCCTGAACCTAAGTATGGGCGGTGGGACAGCCAACCCTACTTCTACGACAACGAGGCGATCAAAGAACCGTCGATTATGACGCCTCAGTCCCGACTGACTCCGCGGGACTTTGTGGACGGCAAGGATGCTCAGCGGGCTCCCCACCGTCGGCCAGACTACACCTTGGGTTTGC